>JAEAMG010000205.1_pt1 | contig 90802 bp, 84 predicted proteins | sample 8958741 | NCBI WGS metagenome assembly JAEAMG01 (sample SAMN16933256, study PRJNA681125) | bioreactor sludge metagenome | isolation source: anaerobic bioreactor treating anionic surfactant - SDBS | place: India: Bengaluru | collected 2019-02-28
GCGGCAGCGCTCCGAATCATTGAAATTGTAGAGGTAATATGCCCCAAATCGTCATTCTGCCGCACGCCAAGCTTTGCCCGGACGGCGCCGTCATCGAAGCCCCGGCCGGCAAGTCCATCTGCGACATCCTGCTGGAAAACGACATCGACATCGAGCACGCCTGCGAAAAATCGTGCGCCTGCACCACCTGCCACGTGCTGGTGCGTGAAGGCATCGAATCCCTGAACGAAGCGACGGAACTGGAAGAAGACATGCTGGACAAGGCCTGGGGCCTGGAAGCCGTGTCGCGCCTGTCGTGCCAGTCCATCGTGGCCGATGCCGACCTCGTCGTCGAAATCCCGAAATACACGATCAACCAGGTCAGCGAAGGCAGTCACTAACATGAAATGGTCTGACATTCACGTGATCGCCGAGGCGCTGTACGACGCGCATCCGGACATCGATCCCCTGACCGTGCGTTTTACCGACCTGCATAACTGGGTGGTGGAACTGGACGGCTTCGACGATGACCACACGCGCGGCGGCGAAAAAGTGCTCGAAGCGATACAGATGGCGTGGATCGATGAAGCGCGCTAAGGGCGCGGCAGCCGCCGCCACCGCAGTCGCTGCACCGAAAGACGTCATCACGGCCGCCAGCAACATGCCTGAGATCAAGGATGGCCAGTCGGTTGCCTTGCTGCAGGAATTGCACATCCTGACGCGCGACGGCAAGATGAACCAGGACAGCCGCCGCAAGCTCAAGCAGGTGTACCACCTGACGCAGTTCATCGAGCCGCTGCTGCGCGAAGTGCAGCTCGATCACCCTGGCGTGTCGCTGGTTGACCATGGCGCCGGCAAGTCCTACCTGGGTTTCATCCTGTACGACCTGTTCTTCAAGAATGGCAACGACGGTTCGCACATCTACGGCATCGAGACGCGCGAAGAGCTGGTGCAGCGCTCGCAAGAGCTGGCGAAGAAATTCAAGTTCCCCGGCATGTCCTTCCTGCCCCTGTCCGTGGCCGAATCGACGGAATCAAACTTGCTGCCCCAGCAGATCGACATCGTCACGGCCTTGCATGCGTGCAACACGGCTACCGATGACGCGATCCACTTCGCCCTGAAGAAAAAGGCGAAGTTCATGGTGCTGGTGCCGTGTTGCCAGGCCGAAGTGGCTTCCGTCTTGAAGAAAAACAAGGGCAAGAGCCTGGGCAAGAGTGCCTTGACGGAATTGTGGCGCCACCCGCTGCACACGCGCGAGTTCGGCAGCCAGATCACCAACGTGCTGCGCTGTCTGCAGCTGGAAGCGCACGGCTACCAGGTCAGCGTGACGGAGCTGGTGGGCTGGGAGCATTCGATGAAGAATGAGCTGATCATCGCCAGCTACAAGAACTTGCCGCGCCAGCGTCCGACGGAGCGCCTGCAGGAAGTACTGCAGACGCTGGGCCTGGAAGAGATGGGCCACCGCTTCTTTGCCGAGGAATTGGCCAAGGCGCAGGCCTGATTGTTGGATTACGCGGCAAGCCGCTAATCCAACCTACCAAAGCCGCCACCGCCGCGCAGGTCGGGTGGGTCGGGTAGGTCGGATTAGCGCGGTAGCGCGTAATCCGACAATCACCGGGCAATCAGCAACAACGTCAACAAGAGGGGAGGAGCGGGTCGGTTACAATACCGGCTTTCTCCTCCTCTTGCTTTTTGCGCCTCCCCATGACCACACCACACGAAATGCCCACCGTCCGCCTGGCCAAGCGCCTGTCTGAAGACGTGCCCTGTTCACGCCGCGAGGCCGAGCTGTATATCGAGGGCGGCTGGGTCACGGTCGATGGCGTGCTGGTGGAAGAGTCGGGCGCGCGCGTGGCCGACAATCAGGCGGTGGTGCTGCTGCCGAACGCCACCCTGGAAGAAATGCCGCCCGTGACGATCCTGCTGCACAAGCCGGCCGGCATCAACGGCGGCGTGGGCAGCGAAGGCAAGCCGGCCCTGGCCTGTTTGCGTCCCGAGGAGCTGTTCACCGCGGAAAACGTGCTGCCCAGCGCCGTCACGCGCTTCCTCAAGCGCCACCTGATCGGCCTGACCATCACAAATCCGCTCGACACCATGGCGTCCGGCCTGCTGGTGTTCACGCAGGATTTCCGCGTCGCCCGCAAGCTGGTCGACGAGGCGAAAACGGTGGAGCAGGAATTCATCGTGGAAGTGTCGGGCGATATCGCGGAAAACGGTCTGGCGCTGCTGAATCACGGCTTGCCCTTCAATGGCAAGCCTTTGCCGCCGATCAAGGTCAGCTGGCAGAACGAGACGCGCTTGCGCTTTGCCCTGAAAAATGTGCAGCCAGGCCAGATTGCCCATATGTGCAAGATGGTGGGGCTGGATGTGGTCGCCATTAAGCGCTTGCGCATCGGGCGCATCCCGATGGGCGCCATGCCGTCAGGTCAGTGGCGCTATCTGCAGGGTTACGAGCGGTTCTAGGAACGCCTGAGCAAACCTACTGCGCGTCGCTATTTGCGGCCTGCGATGCTCACTGTACTAGAGTACAGTTGCGCTTCTTAGCCACAACTAGCTTCCGCTCGCTACGGTTTTCTCAGGCGTCGTGAGGCTGGCTGTTTGCTGCGGACTGCATTTGCTCGCGTGGCTTTCCGCAAAGCTTTTCCATAGCCGTTCGGCAATATTCAAGGCGATGGTGTCGGCCTTCTCTTGCAGGGCCGGGTTGCCCATGCTTTCGGTCGTGGCGAAGAACAGGGTCAGCCAGCGGCGGAACATGCACGGCGTCAGGTGTTCCATTTTCGCGTGCTGGGCCAGCGGCTTGCCGTGGTATCGCATGGTGCCGCGCAGCAAACCTGACCAGAAATCGACCAATGTTGCCAGGTGGGCGTCCCAATCCTTGACCTCGGCGGCAAAGATGGGGCCCAGCATGGCGTCATCGCGCGCGGCCGCATAAAAGGTGTGGACGAGGTGCTTGACGTCGTCTTCGCTGCAGACTTCCTCGCGGTAGGGAGCGAAGCGTGTGTGGGGGAGGGGGGCGGTATTATTCATGGCATGCCATGATCGCAGAGCGCCCGCGGCGCTTCAATGACCCAGGTCAAGCCGCGTAAAAACTCAGGCGGTGACTTTCTTTGACTTCTTCGCGGGGGCGGGCAATTGCACGATCTGCGTGCCCGCCAGCTTGTCGTGCAGGAATTGTCCATTGCCCGTCAACAGGGCCGTGGCCGACCAGGCCAGAATGCCCACGCCGATGGCGCCCAGTGCTGTCCAGTGCTGCAAATCGAATGCATACGACACCAGCAGGGCCGGCAGCAGCCACATCCATGAAAGGATGTAGCGGAAGGCGGCCACGCGCAGCGGCACGTGCGCGTGACCCGCCAGCACCAGTTGCAAACGCCAGGTCTTCATGGCCAGGGTTTGCCCTTCGCGGCTCCATTGATGGATGAAGTAAGCGCCCATGACGAGGAAGGCCAGGCACTGGCGCATGTGTTCAGTCAGTGGCGTATGCGCGCCTTGCACGGCCAGTTCAAACAGCAGGAAGGGCAAGAACAGCACGGCCAGGGCCAGCAGCGACTCGTACACCATGGAAATCAGGCGACGCTTGATCGTGGGATGGGAAGTGATGCTGGCGGCAGGCGTGCTATTGGTGCTATTTGGCATTGGTAGTCAGTGGGGCAGGCGTGGCAGGTGGCGTGACGGGCACGGTGGCGGGGGCCGCGGCAGGATCGGCTGGCGGCACGCTTGCCGCTGCGGGAGCGGGCGGCAGGACAGGCGTGGCGACGGCAGGCGCTGCCGGCATGGCCGGTGGCACGATCACGGGCGGTTTGCTGGTATTCGAATTGATTGCAGGCACCTTGCCCAGCGGTTTTTTCGGCACCAGTTCCGTCGCCAGCTTTTTCTTTTGATCTTCCGGTAATTGCTGGTATTGCTCCCACTGCGCGGTTTTTTGACCAGGATCAATCTTCTTCGTGCGCGTATAGTTTTCGCGCACCAGGCGGCGCTGTTCCGGCGTCAGCTTGACCCATACACGCATGCGTTCATGCACGCGGTTTTGTTCGTCGGGCGACATGGAGGCAAAGCGGCTGGCGATATCGAGCCATTTCTGCTTGCGCAGCGCTTCGAGCTTGTTCCATTCGCCCGCCAGCGGCTGCAGGGCTTGCTGCTGCGCGTGCGACAGCTTGTTCCAGGAAGGGTTGTCGCTGGCCTTGGGCGGCGTGCCGCCTTTGCCGGCCGTGCGCGGCGAACCGGGCTTGACGGCCGGGGCCGGTGCCACCGCTGCCGCCACGGCAGTGGTCGCGGGTGCGGGATGTTGTTGCGCGCCTACCCAGGCGGCGCCAGCCAGGGCGCAGGCGCCCAGGCCGATGCCGCCAGCCAGCCAGGCTTTGCGTACGCTCAAGCGTGCCATGCTTATTGCTCGCGTTTCGTCAGGTAGGCGTTGAAGCCATGGTCCATATAGGCCGAGAGCGGCAATTCGTCCGACAGCACGGCGGCGTCGATTTCTGCCAGTTCGGCAATATGTTGTTCTTGCTCAAACTGATAGATGCCCACCAGGCCGCCGACCAGCAGCAGCAGGGGGATGATCACGCTCATGCGGCCCAGCCACGACAGCGGCTCGACGAACAGGCCGCTGGCCACGCCGGCGAACACGTTCTGGCGCACGGCAACGGCGGCGGGCGCGTCCGCCTTCTTGCGCGACAGGGCCAGCTTGCGTGCCGCTGCCAGGCGATCGGTGGCCGATGCGGGCAGGTCGTCGAGTTTTTCGTTCAGTGCGTGGCGCACTTTGTAAGCGAAATTGAGATCGTCGGTGTTCATAATTTAATTCCCTTGGCTTTCAGCGATTCGGCGAGCGTGTGGGTAGCTCTAGAGCAATGTGTTTTCACGCTACCTTCGGAGCAACCCATCGCTTCCGCTGTTTCAGCCACATCCATGTCCTGCCAGTAACGCATGAGGAAGGCTTCGCGTTGACGTGACGGCAGTTTTTGTACCTCTGCATCAATCAAATCAAGCATTTGCGCGCGTTCGACCTGGTCGGCCGACGATTCGGCGGCGCTCGAACCCTGTTCCGATTCATACGTGTCGAGTATATCAAAATCTTCATGCTCGTCGCCCGAGGGCTTCATGCCAGAAAACAGGCTGACCCAGGTGTTGCGAACTTTTTCTCGGCGGAAATAATCAAGGATGGTGTTCTGCAAGATGCGCTGGAACAGCATCGGCAGTTCGGCGGCCGGCTTGTCGCCGTACTTCTCGGCCAGCTTGATCATGGCATCCTGCACGATGTCGAGTGCCGATTCTTCCTTGCGGACCGCGTAGGCGGCCTGTTTGAAAGCGCGCCGCTCGACATTTTCTAGAAAGTCGGATAATTCTTTGTCTGTTGCCATGCGGTATGGGGATCTTAGCGGGCTGCGGGTGCGGTGGGCGAAATGGGGGCGGGTATGCTTTTTGCAACCCCGTGCATGCTAGCAAAAAATGTGCATTTCCGCAGGGTTTTTGCACGTCGTGCGAGCAAAAATGCAGCGAGGCTGACATTTTCCTTGACCATAATGGTGCAACGCGATAACGTATGGGACGCTTTGAACACCCCAAAGCCCTATGGTCAGGTCGCGACCGGCACACAAGGCCATCCGCGGCAAGACGCGCTTTCATTTGTAGGCAGTTTGTTCTAACCCGTGCCACAAGCGCGAGCGGTTCGTACAGGCGCCACAGAAACTCCGGCCAAACGAGTTGCGTTAAGCGTTGTTTTGTAAGGTATCTATGGGTGCCCAAAGAAATTGCGTGACCGCATGAAAAGGGAAGCAGGAGCACTGTCGCGCACAGCGAACTTCGTCAGGAAAGAACATCCGATCAATCTCCAATGGACCTTGAAAGGAATGTTTCATGAATACCGAAGCAGCAGCAGGACCAATTACCGGCGCAGAAATTGTCGTGCGCTGTCTGGCTGAAGAGGGCGTCGAGCACGTCTTTGGATACCCAGGCGGAGCCGTACTCTACATCTACGACGCCATCTTCCAGCAAAACAAATTCCAGCATATCCTGGTACGCCACGAGCAGGCCGCGATCCACGCCGCCGATGCCTATTCGCGCAGCTCGAACAAAGTCGGTGTCGCCATCGTCACGTCCGGTCCGGGCGTCACGAATGCCGTCACGGGCCTGTCGACCGCGTACATGGACTCGATTCCCATGGTGGTGATCTCCGGCCAGGTGCCGAGCCACGCCATCGGACAGGATGCGTTCCAGGAATGCGACACGGTCGGCATCACCCGCCCCGTGGTCAAGCACAACTTCCTCGTCAAGGACGTCAAGGACCTGGCAGCGACGATCAAGAAAGCCTTCTTCATCGCCCGTACCGGCCGTCCGGGACCCGTGCTGGTCGATATCCCCAAAGATATCAGCATGCACAAATGCCATTTCGACTATCCGAAGGAAGTCGAGATGCGTTCCTACCGTCCCGTCGACAAGGGCCACTCGGGCCAGATCCGCAAGGCCGTGCAGCTGCTGCTGCAAGCCGAACGCCCGATGATCTACACGGGCGGCGGCGTGATCCTGGCGAATGCGGCTCCCGAGCTGAACAAGCTGGTCGACCGCCTGGGTTTCCCGTGCACCAATACCTTGATGGGCCTGGGCGGCTACCGCGCATCGAGCGAGCAGTATGTCGGCATGCCCGGCATGCACGGCACCTACGAAGCGAACATGGCGATGCAGAACTGCGACGTGCTGATCGCCATCGGCGCCCGTTTCGATGACCGCGTGATCGGCAACCCGAAACATTTCGCCTCGCATCCGCGCAAGATCATCCACGTGGACATCGATCCATCGTCGATTTCCAAGCGCGTCAAGGTCGATATCCCCATCGTTGGCAACGTCAAGGACGTGCTGATCGAGTTCCTCGCGCAACTCGACGCGGCCGAAGCCAAGCCGAACGTCAATGCGCTGAGCAACTGGTGGAAGCAGATCGCCGAATGGCGTGGCCGCGAATGCCTGAAATACCCGACTTCCGACCTGGTCATCAAGCCGCAATCGGTGGTGGAAAAAGTCTTCCAGATCACCAAGGGCGACGCCTTCATCACCTCCGACGTGGGCCAGCACCAGATGTGGGCCGCGCAATATTATGGTTTTGATAAGCCTCGCCGCTGGATCAATTCCGGCGGCCTGGGCACCATGGGGGTCGGCTTGCCGTACGCCATGGGCGTGCAGATGGCCAATCCGGACGCCACCGTTGCCTGCATCACCGGCGAAGGCTCGATCCAGATGTGCATCCAGGAACTCGCCACGTGCAAGCAGTACCACCTGACGCCGAAGATCATCATGCTCAACAACCGTTTCCTCGGCATGGTGCGCCAGTGGCAGGAAATCGATTACGGTTCGCGTTATTCCGAGTCGTACATGGATTCGCTGCCCGACTTCGAAAGGCTGGCTGAAGCCTATGGCCACGTGGGCATGAAAATTGAAAAACCGGGCGACGTCGACGGCGCCCTGAAAGAGGCGTTTGCGATGAAAGACAGGCTGGTATTCATGAATTTCATTACCGACCAGTCCGAAAACGTATGGCCCATGGTGAAAGCCGGCAAAGGCCTGTCCGAAATGATGCTCGGTTCGGAGGATCTCTAATCATGCGCCATATTATTTCTGTCTTGCTGGAAAACGAAGCGGGTGCCCTGTCACGCGTGGTGGGCCTGTTCTCGGCACGCGGCTACAACATCGAAACCTTGACGGTGGCGCCGACGGAAGACTCGACCCTGTCGCGCATGACCATCGTCACCAGCGGCTCGGACGACATCATCGAGCAGATCACCAAGCACCTCAACCGTCTGATTGAAGTGGTGAAGGTGGTGGACCTGACCGAAGGCCAGCATATCGAACGCGAGTTGATGCTGATCAAGGTTCGTGCCGTGGGCAAGGAGCGCGAGGAAATGAAGCGCACCGCCGACATCTTCCGTGGCCGCATCATCGATGTCACCGAAAAGACGTACACGATCGAACTGACCGGCAACAAGGTCAAGCTCGACGCGTTCATCGATTCGATCGACCGCGCCGCCATCCTGGAAACCGTCCGTACGGGTGGTTCCGGCATCGGCCGCGGCGAACGCATCCTCAAAGTATAAAAGCACACAGCAGCTCTAGGCGGCCCACGGGCCGCATTTAAAACAACAACGCATCATCAAATTATAGGAAATACCATGAAAGTTTTTTACGACAAAGACGCTGACCTCTCCTTGATCAAAGGCAAAAACGTTGCCATCATCGGCTACGGTTCGCAAGGCCACGCGCACGCACAAAACCTGAACGATTCGGGCGTCAACGTCACCGTCGGCCTGCGCAAGGGCGGCGCTTCGTGGACCAAGGTCGAGCAAGCTGGCCTGAAAGTAGCGGAAGTCAACGACGCCGTGAAAGCGGCCGACGTCATCATGATCTTGCTGCCAGATGAAAACATCGCCCAGGTCTACAACGAAAACATCGCCCCGTTCGCCAAGCAAGGCGCCGTACTGGCCTTCGCCCACGGCTTCAACGTGCATTACGGCCAAGTCGTGCCACGCGCCGATCTGGACGTGATCATGGTCGCGCCGAAAGCCCCGGGCCACACCGTGCGCGCCACCTACACCCAGGGTGGCGGCGTGCCCCACCTGATCGCCGTGTACCAGGATAAATCGGGCATCGCCCGCGATATCGCCCTGTCGTACGCCTCGGCCAACGGCGGCGGCCGTGCCGGCATCATCGAAACGAATTTCCGTGAAGAAACCGAAACGGACTTGTTCGGCGAACAGGCCGTGCTGTGCGGCGGCGCCGTGGAACTGATCAAGGCCGGTTTCGAAACCCTGACGGAAGCCGGTTACGCGCCTGAAATGGCGTATTTCGAGTGCTTGCACGAACTGAAACTGATCGTCGACCTGATCTATGAAGGCGGCATCGCCAACATGAACTACTCGATCTCGAACAACGCTGAATACGGCGAATACGTGACCGGTCCTAAGGTTGTGACCTCGGCCACCAAGGATGCGATGCGTCAATGCCTGAAAGACATTCAAACGGGCGAATACGCGAAGAGCTTCATCCTGGAAAACAAGGCAGGCGCACCGACCCTGATCTCGCGCCGCCGTTTGACGTCCGAGCACCCGATCGAAGAAGTGGGCGCCAAACTGCGCGCCATGATGCCTTGGATCGCCAAGAACAAGATGGTTGACCAGTCGAAGAACTAAGCAGCAGTCGTTCCACGAAGAAGCCGGCGCAAGCCGGCTTTTTTTATTACAATCAGGCCCATTCAACGATACCGTGAGCACCATGCTTATTTTTTCTAAAGTTTTTGTCGGGAATCTTCATGTGGTCAAGCGCCCCGTCTTGGTTGCCATCAGCTGCTGGTTTCTGGTCCTCGGCTCGGTCTCAGCGCTGGTGTCGTCCTACCTCGGCCGCAACGATCCCGCCATGCTGGCCGGAATGGGGCACGGCGTGATTCCTGCCGAGGTGCAATACGCGATTTTTCTCTTCAGCCAGGGCATTACCCTGGTGGCTGCGCTGGCCATGCTGCAAAGGCAGCGTGGCGCGCGCACCGTGTATCTGGTGTGGGGCGTGATCGACATTGCGTTCTGCCTGGCGACCTTGCCGCTCAAGATGCACGTCTTGCCTGGCGCGCTCACGTTCGCCGTCATCTGCGCCTTGCTGTACAGTCCGAAATCGAATGCCTGGTTTTCGCCACGCAAGGCGGCCAATGATGCCTGCATGACGCCAGCTTGAGCACGGTTGTTTGAGCACGCACGTTTTTTGCCCGTCTCCTATATAATCCCGCCCTTCCTTTGCAGTTTCCTATGGACTGCATCTGTTTCGGTATCTGCCGACCGCAACGCGCATCACCGCTTTTGTCGCACGCCAGGCGCTAATTGATCAGCCGCTTGCGCAAGTAGAAGGACCCCCCATGACTGACCGTATCACCGCCACGGCGCCCTCGCAGGCTGCTGTTGACTCTTCCATTCCCATCCTGGCCTTGCTGGCCCTGGCCATGACGGCGTTTCTTGCCCTCCTGTCGGAAACCTTGCCGGCCGGCTTGCTGCCGCAGATCGCCCAGGGCCTCGGCATTTCCGAAGTCATGACGGGCCAGCTGGTGACCGTGTACGCCATCGGCTCGATCCTGACGGCGATTCCCCTGACGGCACTCACCAGCACCTGGCGCCGGCGCAATGTCTTGTTGCTGGCCATCATTGGCTTCCTGATCTTCAATACCGCGACGGCCCTCGCGCCCAACTATATGGTCGCCCTGGTCGCGCGCTTCGTGACGGGCATGGCCGCCGGGCTGGCCTGGGGCTTGATGGCAGGCTATGCGCGCCGCATGGTGCGTCCCGAGCAGCAGGGCAGGGCGATGGCCATTGCCATGATCGGCACGCCGCTCGCCTTGTCGCTGGGCGTGCCGCTGGGTACCCTGATGGGCGGCGTGCTGGGCTGGCGCAGCATCTTTGGCATCATGTCCGGCCTGGCCGTGGTGCTGGTCGCGTGGGTATTGCTGGTCGTGCCCGATTATCCTGGGCAAAAGCGTGGCGAACGCCTGTCGATCCGCCAGGTGTTCGTGACGCCGGGCGTGCGGCCGATTCTGTTTGTGATCGTCGCCTGGATGCTGGCGCATAACATTCTGTATACCTATATCGCGCCGTTCCTGGCGCCGTCCGGCTTGCGCCCCCGCGTCGACCTGGTGCTGCTCGTGTATGGCGTGGGTTCGCTGGCCGGTATCTGGCTGGTCAGCCAGCTCATCGACCGCTGGCTGCGCCCGCTCGTGCTGGGCTGCATCGCCGCCTTTGCCCTCGTGGTGGTGGTGCTGGGGCTGGCAATGGACTCCCCCATCGTCATCTATGTCAGCATGGCCATCTGGGGCATCACCTTCGGCGGCGCCGGCACCTTGCTGCAGACGGCGTCGGCGGACGCGGCCGGTGACGGCATGGACGTGGCGCAGGCGATGGTGGCGACCATCTGGAATGTGGCCATCGCGGGCGGCGGCCTGGCGGGCGGCATGCTGCTCGACGGCTATGGCGCGGCATCGTTCCCGTGGGCCATGCTGGCCTTGCTGCTGGTGGCGCTGGCGATCGCCTGGCGCGCGCACCGCCACAGTTTCAAGCCGGGCCGGCGCAGCGGTGGCGCGGTCGTAGGTCACTAATAACATTGTTATTTATGATAACAGTGTATTTAAATGTGAGCAGATGTGACTGGCGGACGCATTTTGTGACGATTTGTTAATTTGCGCCACAGGAATGAACGAGGCGTTAGAATCTACACAGTTTGACAAGTTTCTCAGGCGAAAGGGTGGCAAAAGCGCCCCTTTCGCGGGCTGTCAGCCACATTAACTAGCTAGGAGTACCCCCATGACCGTGATGAAATCCGTCCTTGTTGCCGCCGCAGCCACTATTGCCCTGAGCGCACAAGCGCAAACCTTGCCAACTTCCGGCACCCTGGTGGTCGTCCCCGCATTTGGCGAAGTCAAGCATGTCAATGACCAGGTGGTCGCTACCCTGGCCATCGAAGAACAGGACAAGGACAAGGCTGCCGCCGCGTCGAGAGTCAACCAGAAGATGAACAAGGGTATCGCCATCGTCAAGCAGGCCGATCCGTCGGCAGCGCTGAAATCGTACGGCTACTACACTTATCCCGTGTATCCGGAAGAGCGCCCATTGCCCGCCGGCGCCGTGGCCAAGCCACGTTTGCCAACGGCCTGGCGCGTCGGCCAGTACCTGGAAGTGACGACGGCCAACCTGGCGTCCTTGCCAAAAACCGTGTCGGCGGCGCAAGGCGTGCTGACCCTGAATGGCCTGAATTTCGGCCTGAAGCCGGAAACCATCCGCCTGCTGGACGACCAGCGCATTGCCGCCACGTACAAGAACCTGAACGAACGCGTGGCCGCCATCGCCAAGGCCATGGGCCGCAATGTGTCCGATGCCGTGCTCGATACGGTGGACTTCGAAGGTTCGGGCAACTACGCCAACGAAAGCCGTCCTGCCGCCGCGCCGATGATGATGCGCAGCGCCAAGATGGCCGAAGACAGCACCGTCGCCGAACCGAGCTTCGAGCCGGGCGAAACCACGCTCGACATGCGTGTCGTCGGCAAGGTCAAGTTCAAGTAAGCGCCAGCGTGGAATTATTTCCGCGATAGACTGTTTTGAAGATCATGGGGCTGTTGGCCCCATGCTCGTTTTTGCCCTATTATTTTCCTGGAGAACACCATGACCGTCATGAAATCGCTGCTGGCTGCGGCCGTCGCTACCGTTGCCCTGAGCGCACACGCCCAGACCTTGCCCACTTCCGGCACCCTCGTGGTGGTGCCCGCGAATGGCGAAGTGGTGCATGCGAACGACCAGGTGACCGTCACCCTGGCCGTCGAGGAGCAGGACAAGGACAAGGCCGCCGCCGCCTCGCGCGTGAACCAGAAGATGAACCAGGGCGCAGCCATCGTCAAGAAAGCCGACCCGCAAGCCGTGCTGAAGACCCAGGGCTACTACACATACGCCGTGTACCCGGAAACGGCACCCCTGCCGCCAGGCGTCGCCGCCAAGCCACGCGTACCGACGGGCTGGAGAGTGGGCCAGTACTTGCAGGTGACGACGACGAATCTGGCCGCCTTGCCGAAGACAGTTTCCGCAGCGCAAGGCGTGCTGACCCTGAACCGTCTGAACTTCGGCCTGGCGCCCGCCACCATCCGCAAGCTCGACGACCAGCGCATCGCCGCCGCCTACAAGAACCTCAATGAACGCGTGGCCGCCATTGCCGGCGCCATGGGCCGCAATGTCAATGAGGCCGTGATCGACACCATCGATTTCGAGGGTTCGGGCAACTATGCGCAGCGCGTCAGCGTGACGGGGGCGCGCAACATGAGTGCCGACTCCATGGGTTATGGCGGCAACCAGGTGGCCGAACCGAGCTTTGAAGCGGGCGAAACGACGCTGAACATGGGCCTGGTGGCGAAGATCCGCTTCAAATAAAGCTTGAATCGGCGTCAATATTGCCAGCTTGACGCCGCCGCGCTTTTCTTTGGCGGTGGCTCCTCTATAATGGCAAGATTGGCAGGTGCATGCCGCAAGATGAATGCGCCTGCCGTCTGGCACCGAATCCCCGCAGTACACAAGATATGGAACAACATGGCAAACTTCCCCCGTCGTAGAGGCAAGAACGGCACTCCCGCAGCATCCAAAGCGTCCCGCTTCAGCAAATTCGTGCGCCAGCCGGTGAGCGATGGCACTGGCAAGAAAACCTTGCGCCGCCGCGGCATCTACCTGTTGCCGAATGCCTTCACGACGGCAGCCCTGTTTTGCGGCTTCTACGCCATCGTCATGGCCATGAACCAGAAATTCGAACATGCGGCCTGGGCCATCTTCATCGCCATGATCCTCGACGGCCTCGATGGCCGCATCGCGCGCCTGACGAATACGCAGAGCGAATTCGGCGCCCAGTACGACAGCCTGTCCGACATGGTGTCGTTCGGCGCCGCCCCGGCGCTGGTGATCTATGAATGGTCGCTGCGCGGCATGGGCAAGCTGGGCTGGCTGGCCGCCTTCGTGTATTGCGCCGGTGCCGCCTTGCGCCTGGCCCGCTTCAACACGAATATCGCCGTGGTCGACAAGCGCTTCTTCCAGGGCTTGCCCAGCCCGGCAGCGGCGGCCATGGTGGCCGGCTTCATCCTGCTGATGAATGACCTGGAATTTGCCGGCAACCAGCTGGCCTGGGTATCTTGGACCATCGCCCTGTTCGCCGGCCTGACCATGGTCACGAACGTGCCGTTCTACAGTTTTAAAGATGTGAATTTCCGCAAGTCCGTGCCCTTCATCGTGGTATTCCTGCTGGCATTGTTCTTCGCGCTCATTTCCATCGACCCGCCGAAAGTGCTGTTCCCGATTTTCGTCGCCTATGGCCTGTCCGGCTACGCCGTGTTTTTCTGGCGCATGGCGAAGGGCAAGCCCGTCAGCATCATCCAGACCGACCCCGAGCATTAATGCGCTGAGTCGGTAGTGTCGCCAGTCTTCAGCCAGCCAGGAGCAGCCATGAACACCAGTAACCGACTCATCATTTTTGACACCACCTTGCGCGATGGCGAGCAATCGCCGGGCGCCTCCATGACGCGCGAGGAAAAGCTGCGCATCGCCAAGCAGCTTGAACGCATGAAGGTCGATGTGATCGAAGCGGGCTTCGCCGCCGCCTCGCAGGGCGACTTCGAGTCGATACGGGCGATTGCCGGCGCCGTGCGCGAGTCCACCATCTGCTCGCTGTCGCGCGCCAACGACCGCGACATCGCGCGCGCCGCCGAAGCGCTGGCGCCTGCCGAGCGCAAGCGCATCCACACTTTCATTGCCACCTCGCCCCTGCACATGCAGATGAAGCTGCGCATGACGCCTGAGCAAGTGCTTACGCAGGCGCAGAACGCCGTGCGCTACGCGCGCCAGTTCACGGACGATATCGAATTCAGCCCCGAAGATGGCAGCCGCTCGGACGAAGATTTTCTGTGCCGCGTGCTGGAAGCGGTGATCGCCGAGGGCGCCACCACCATTAATTTCCCCGATACGGTCGGTTATGCCGTGCCCGAGATCTTCGGCAATACCATCAAGCGCTTGCGCGAACGCATCCCGAACTCGGATAAGGCCATCTGGTCCGTGCATTGTCATAACGACCTGGGCCTGGCCGTGGCCAATTCGCTGGCCGGCGTCATGATAGGCGGCGCGCGGCAGATCGAGTGTACCGTCAATGGCCTCGGCGAGCGGGCCGGCAACACGGCGCTGGAAGAAGTGGTGATGGCGCTGCGCACGCGCGCTGCCTATTACAATTTGACGGTCGGCATCGACACGACGCAAATCGTGGCGGCCTCGAAAATGGTGTCGCAAATTACGGGCTTTGCCGTGCAGCCGAACAAGGCGGTGGTGGGTGCGAATGCCTTCGCGCACGCGTCCGGCATCCACCAGGACGGTATTTTAAAGGCGCGCGAGACGTATGAAATCATGCGCGCCGAAGACGTGGGCTGGACCGCCAACAAGATCGTCCTCGGTAAATTGTCGGGCCGCAATGCCTTCAAGCAGCGGTTGCACGAACTGGGCATCGCGCTGGAATCGGAGGCGGAAGTCAACGCCGCCTTCCTGCGCTTCAAGGAGCTGGCGGACCGCAAGTCCGAGATTTTCGACGAAGACATCATGGCCCTCGTCAGCGAGGAACAGCAGGCGCAGGAGAGTGAGCACTACCGTTTTATTTCCCTGACACAGCAATCGACGACGGGCGCCGTGCCCCACGCGCGCGTGGAGTTTCTTGTCGGCGGCGTGCAGCGCAGCTGCGAAGGGCAGGGCGACGGTCCTGTCGATGCCACCGTCAACGCCATCGAAAGCGCGGCCGCCAGCGGCGCGGAGCTGGTCTTGTTCTCCGTCAACGCCATCAGCACGGGCACGCAGTCGCAGGGCGAAGTCACCATGCGATTGTCGCGCGATGGGCGCATCGTCAACGGCGTGGGCGCGGACCCGGACATCATCGTGGCGTCGGCCAAGGCATATTTGTCGGCGCTCAACAAATTGCACGCCAAGGATGAGCGGATCGACCCGCAGCCGTAAACGCGCCGCGCCCGCAGCTGCCCGTACGCAGGCTTACTTACGCAAAGGCATGTCGCTGCGGTAGCGGATCGATGCCTGTGTGACGATGCCGTTGCAGTTGTCGTCATAGTCAATGGCGGCGCGCGCCAGCTTGCCATCGCCATCGAGTGCGAAATCGAGCATGCGGACCGTGCCTGTATTGACGCCGAAGCAACCTACCTTGGCCGTACCCTGTGCGCCGCTGGTGTTGCCGGCGCCATAGGTGAACGTCAGCCCTGATTGCCAGGTGACACCCGGTATGGCGATCTGGAAGACGTTGATGCGCGCAGGGGACAGCAACTGCAGGGTGTTTGTGCTTGCCACGTAGAGCGTGTTCGGGGTGAACTCGGTGCGTGCCGTGCTGTCGACTTCAAGCTCGCCGTTGCCGGTGCGTGAACTGTAGACCAGGGCCTGGGAAAGGTCGCTCAGCACGTCTATGCTGATCTGCCGGGTATCCTTTTCGCCTGCGGCGTTCGTTGCGTCGAGCGCTATCACCGCGAGGCCCCTTGATGGTGCCGCGCTGGAGAGCGTGACGCGGGCGGCGTTGGGATTGTCCATCGTCAGGCTTGGCCCCGACACTTGCCGCCAGCGCGTGCCGCTGACGGGGCCGCCGTTGGCCGACGAGGCACTTGCGTCCAGCGTCAGCGTCCCCGCAGGGCCCAGCAGCAAGGGCGCCATGCCGCCAGTACTGATGGCGGCGCTAATACTTTGGGCGACATTCACATTGACCCTTGGGGTGGGCAAGGTATTGCCGGCCGTATCGCGCACGGGTGCATATGTCTTCGCGTTGAGGCGCACGTCGTAGATGGCGCCTGCCTTGAGCTGGCTCGATGGCGTGACGGTAACAATGGCGCCGTTGTAGCTGATTCTGGCTTCGATGTTGCCAGCGTCCGCGCCTTGCCCTTGAAAGAGGGCGTCGGTAACTGACGTGGTGTCAAGCGGCCGGGAATAAGCCCACGACAAGCTCCCGCTTGGTGCCATATTGTTGACATCTGGCGGCACTAGCAGCTTGAAATCGGTAGCCAGGACGGGTTTGATTTCGTAATAGTCCAGGTTGGGCTTATTGCCGGGAAGCCAGTTGCCGCTGCTCCAGAGAAGTCCCACATCCAGGCTATCTTGCGCGCGGATCACGGTGTCGCCAAGCAATGATTCAAACAGGTTGCGGTTGCTCGCATTGACGCGCAGGCTGGCCTTGCTGTTGCTTGCGCCGCTCAGCACCAGTTCACCCGCATCGGCATAGCTGTCAAACCAGGAACTCAGCGGGGTGCGCGTAGAAACATCGAGGCTGCCTCCCAGAAGGTTGCTTGCCAGGTGGAGGCGGATGCTGGTGGAAGCGCGCGCGGTATCGAGTCGCAACTCATGCTGCACGTCGAGCCCCGTGATGGTGTCGTTCTTGGTGGCGCTGGCATCGGAAAATGCCATGATGAATGGCTGCGTGTCGGAGTAAACATGCAGCAGCCGGGAGATGACACCACTGGTGTAGTCGAAGCGCACGCTGCCCAATATGCCCTGGCGTGGCGTTTCCGTGCGATCGCCGAAACCTGGCATGAAGCTGATGATGCCGGCCAGTTGTTGCTGTGCCAGCGGCGCCGTGAAAACGATGTTCATGGTGCCGTCGAGCACGCCGTCGAGTTCCTTTGCGCGACAGTTTACATACGTCACGCTTAGCTTGTCGCCAGCGCTGACACGGCCGTTGCCATCTGCATCAATGAAGGCGGCAGTCTGGCTACCGCCGTTGCCGCAGGTCTTGGGGATGGTGGCGCTGGTACTGACGCGTGCCGACCAGTCAATCACCATTTGCGCCACGGCCAGTGGCGTGGCGCCGTAGGCCAGTACGAGTGTGGGGGCCGCGTCGGCATTAATTGCGTTCAGCAATAGCGCTGTATCGGCACTGTTTGCCGGTGGTGTCACGGGCGGTGTCACGGGCGGCGTGACGGAGGAGCTATTGCTCCCGCCACCGCCACCGCCGCATGCGCTCAGCAAGGAGGCTAATAAGAGGGTTGCGGTGATGGCAGGGCAGGAAAAACGACTGGTTTGATGGACTTTCTGTGGGTCTTGGCGCATCTGCTTCCTTGTTGGCTGTGGGCGATTGGCCAGACATGTTAGTCTGGCCATTTTTTTCGCCCGACTTTACACGCCAATGCTACGCAAAAACTCACACATTGTCACAATTCGCAGGAGTGCGGTTGTTCGTCCGCTGGCTACCAGAAAAAGCGTCGCTCTTCCTTGGCCGGATCGGGGCCGTTCATCATCATGCGCACGATGCCGTCGTGGTCGAAGTGCACGTGCATCATGGAATCCCACACGCCCGATTCCTTGTAGCGGTAAGACCAGACGTGCAGTTTCGGCAGCGCCAGATACGATGTTTCCGTCGGGCGGCCCAGGGTGTGCAGCACGTCTTGCTGGGTCGACACGCCTACCTTGATGCGGGCAAAGCCTGGCGTGTCGAGCACTTGCTCGTAGGAAATGAGCTTGTCGTCGGGGCCGAAGCGCGCCATGTACGTGTACTGGCCGTACGGCCCCGTGGCGTATTCCAGTTCCGGGCCCGTGGGCAATGAGTAGATGGCCGTGGGACGGCCCAGGCGTGCTTCCACGGCGGCGCGCGGCTCGCCCGGCTGCGGCGGCGGGACGTTCCAGCTGGCGCAGCCGGCCAGCGTGGCCAGCAGCACAGGTGTTGCCAATTGGAGCAGTTTTTTCATGGTTATCCTCCTGAAATGCGGGAAAATCCTATCATGCGCCGAGAAAAGAGCGTACGGCAGGATACAGACGGGCTTTTTTCCGATATACTTGCGCGTCTGGTTAGAAGCATAGGCCAGTATTTTAATAATCGTAGTTCACGGTGGATAGGGTTCAGACTCTGTGCACCGCATGTGAAAGGTTTATCATGACAGTAGAAAACATCAACAAAGCCGCTATTATCGCGGACAACGCACGTGGTCAAAACGACACCGGCTCCCCTGAAGTGCAAGTTGCACTGCTGACAGCTCGCATCAACGAACTGAACGGCCACTTCAAAGCCCACTCGAAAGATCACCACTCCCGCCGCGGCCTGATCATGATGGTCAACCGTCGTAAGAGCCTGTTGTCGTACCTGAAGTCGAAAGACGCTACCCGTTATCGCGACCTGATCGCTAAACTTGGTCTGCGCAAGTAATTTTTGCCGTACAAGGTTTATACAGAAATGCCTGCGCCAGTTCGCTGACGCGGGCATTTTGTCATTTGAATTCCGGTTTTATGTTTGTAAGTGCAGTATTCTCTTACCGATATCATGCTTTAAAAGTAAAGTAGTAAAGGCGGCAACGGTTTTTCCACCGCCTGTGGTGAGGTGAACGACAGCCCCTGAAAATCTGTCGGCAATTAGAAAAGGGATACCCCATGTTTAACAAAGTTACGAAAACCTTCCAGTACGGTCAACACCAAGTGACCCTGGAAACCGGCGAAATCGCACGTCAGGCATCCGGCGCAGTGCTGGTGTCGATCGAAGATACCGTCGTGCTGGCAACGGTAGTGGCACGCAAAGATGCCAAACCAGGCCAGGATTTCTTCCCTTTGACGGTTGATTATGTTGAAAAAACCTATGCTGCCGGCAAAATCCCGGGCGGTTTTTTCAAGCGCGAAGGCCGTCCTTCCGAAAAAGAAACACTGACATCCCGTTTGATCGACCGTCCTATCCGTCCGCTGTTCCCGGAAGGCTACCTGAATGAAGTGCAAGTCATCATTCACGTGTTGTCGGTCAACCCTGAAATCGATCCGGACATCGCCGCCATGATCGGTGCCTCGGCTGCCCTGTGCGTATCGGGCGTGCCTTTCAGCGGCCCGATCGGCGCCGCGCGCGTCGGTTACGCGAATGGCCAGTACATCCTGAACCCGACCGTCCAGCAACTGAAAACGTCGGAAATGGACCTGGTGGTCGCCGGTACCGAAACGGCCGTGCTGATGGTCGAATCGGAAGCGAAACAGCTGTCCGAAGAAATCATGCTGGGCGCCGTGGTCTTCGGCCACGACCAGATGAAAGTCGTCATCGACGCGATTCACGACCTGGTGCGTGACGGCGGCAAGCCGGAAGTGGAATGGGCGCCTGCGCCGAAAAACGAAGCACTGATCGCCCGCGTCGCGCATTTCGCCAACGCCAAGATCAATGACGCGTATCAAACCAAGGACAAGCAAGAGCGTACGGCCAAGCTGAAAGCGGCGACGTCGGAAGTGATCGCCGACCTGTCGGCTGAAGCCGCCGCCAACGGTGGCGCGTCCATCGACAGCGCCGAAGTGAACAACATCCTGTTCGACATCGAAGCGAAAATCGTGCGTACGCAAATCCTGGACGGCGAGCCACGCATCGACGGCCGCGACACGCGCACCGTGCGTCCGATCTCGATCCGCACCAGCGTGCTGCCACGCACCCACGGTTCGGCCCTGTTCACGCGCGGTGAAACGCAAGCGCTGGTCGTCGCTACCCTGGGCACCGCCCGCGACAGCCAGAAGATCGATGCGCTGATGGGCGAGTTCACCGATTCGTTCATGCTGCATTACAACATGCCTCCGTTCGCCACCGGTGAAACGGGCCGTGTCGGTACGCCAAAACGCCGCGAAATCGGTCACGGCCGCCTGGCCAAGCGCGCGCTGATCGCCGCCCTGCCAGCAGCGGAAGAGTTCAGCTACTCGGTGCGTCTGGTATCGGAAATCACGGAATCGAACGGTTCTTCGTCGATGGCATCGGTGTGCGGCGGCTGCCTGGCACTGATGGACGCCGGCGTGCCGATGAAAGAACACGTGGCCGGTATCGCCATGGGCCTGATCAAGGAAGGCGGCAAGTTTGCCGTGCTGTCCGACATCCTGGGCGACGAAGATCACCTGGGCGACATGGACTTCAAGGTAGCCGGTACCCGCAACGGTATCACGGCGCTGCAGATGGACATCAAGATCATGGGCATCACCAAGGAAATCATGCAAGTGGCACTGGCGCAAGCCAAGGAAGGCCGCGAGCACATCCTGGGCGAAATGCAAAAAGCCATGCCGCACGTCAAAACCGAACTGTCCGATTTCGCACCGCGTCTGATCACCATCAAGATCAACCCGGAAAAAATCCGTGACGTGATCGGCAAGGGCGGCGCCGTGATCCGCGCGCTGACCGAAGAGACGGGCACCCAGATCGACATCAGCGACGAAGGCGTGGTCACCATCGCTTCCATCGACGCCGCTGCCGGCCAGGAAGCCAAGCGCCGCATCGAAGAACTGACCGCTTCCGTCGAAGTGGGCAAGACCTACGAAGGCACCGTGCTGAAACTGCTGGACTTCGGCGCCATCGTGCAAGTCATGCCAGGCAAGGACGGCTTGCTGCACATCAGCCAGATCGCCAACGAGCGCGTCAACGCCGTGGCCGACTACCTGAAAGAAGGCCAGCTGGTACGCGTCAAAGTGCTGGAAACGGACGACCGTGGTCGTCTGAAACTGTCGATGAAAGCTGCTGAAGGCAACGAAGCGCCAGCCGCTTAAAGTTGTCTAAGTTCGACTGACTGCGGCCTGGTCCGCATGCTCAACAACCGCCAGCGCGCAAGCCCTGGCGGTTTTTTTGCGCCGCGTTTGTGCTGCATCAAGGTAGATGCCGCTTTGCGCATCGGCCTTGATCCAGCTCGCATTGGCCAGTTGTACGCCTTGTAGATTCGGGAGGGGATCTTCCCCTGAACGAGTCTTCCAAGGAGATGCAGCATGCGCACATTCTGCGGGCTGGCCGCCGCCTTTCTGCTTGCCGCCGCGCCCGGCGTCCGGGCCCAGCTGGACAACGCGCCCATGCCGGTGCCGCTGCCCATCCCCATTGCCGCCGCGTCCACGGCCATGCCGGTGCAAGATCTCGACGCCTTGCGCGCCGTGCATGCACGCGAAATCAATGACCTCAGCACTTTCAAGACGGCGGGCTTGCAGCGCGAAGCGATCGACTCCTATCTCGATAGCGGACCAGGACAGCAGTTCCTGCGCGAACTGCGCGCCGCCGACCCGGCCGCCCCGGCCGAGACGATTTATGCGCGCGCGGTCGAGCAGCTCGCTTCCGGCAGCACCTTGCCGGACCTGCAGCCCATGTCGGCCGCGCTGGTGAAGATCGTGCCGCATGGCCAGAATGTGTCGCCCTATTCGCCGTATTTCACCACCAGCGCGCAATTGCAGCTGGCATCTAGCCAGTGCGCCAGCCTGGCCGACTGCTTCGGCTTGCCCTTGAAGAGCGAGGCGCCGCTGTATGATGTGTACCAGATCATGCCCAAAAGCACGGTGAACGTCTTCGTCAGCCAGGTGGCGCCCACGCAAGAGCTGGGCGGGCTGGTGCGGCGCCGTGGCGGGGCGCAACAGTATTTATTGCCAAATCGCAACTTGTGGTCGGCGCCCGTGCTGATCGGCACGATCAGGAACTGAGGAGAGATGATGGACCAGCAGCGCTTGCAAGCCCTTGCCGCCGAACTGGAACAGTTGCTGGCGCGCCTGGCGCCCGCCGATGGAGAGGTGGCCGACTTGCGCAGCGCGGTCGAGCCGCTGCTGGCCCTGGCGGGCAGCGGTGCCTTGAGCGCGCCCCTGCCATGGGGCGATATCCCCGGCGGGCGTTATTTTACGGAAGGCGGCTTGCGCCAGTACCCCGGGCTGGAACAGGCATTTGCCCGCTTCCGCATCGAAGCGACGGGCGGCGAATCGCCCGCCTTGCGCAAGCTGCGGGGCGACATATAGTTAATGTATCGTTAATGTGAAATTAATATAAGGTATCAATTGTTGTTTCTGGGTAATTGATAGTCGGTATTGCTTGACGACAAAATCTTATTCCCTGACCATGGCGCATCCCTCCCGATTTTCCCTTTTTTATTGGATGCACCATGTTGTCCTCCCTTAAGGCACGGCTGATCGCCATCGCCGTTTCCATCGTCGTGCTGGCCATGCTGGCTGTGGCCATCGCCAATTTCTTCACCACGCGCTCCAGCACCCTGGCCGCGCTCGACACGCAGATGCTGCAGTTGTCGCACAGCCATGCGGCGGCCATCGCCGAATGGCTGCGTTCCAAGCAGGCTGTCGTCGCTTCGCTCAAGCAGGGCGCCACGGCGGCCGATCCGCTGCCGGCCCTGAAGGCGGCCGAGCAGGCGGGCACGTTCGACATGGCGTATATCGGCTTTGCCGACAAGCACGCCGTCTTTTCGCAGGAGCGCCAGCGCGCCGCCGACTACGATCCCACGGCGCGGCCCTGGTACAAGCTGGCCTCTGAATCGGGCGGCCCCGTCATCACGGCGCCGTATATCGGTGCCAGCACGGGCAAGCTGGTGGTGACGTTTGCCGAGCCGCTGGGCGGCAAGGGCAGCGTGACGGGCGTGCTGGCGGCCGACGTGATGATGGATGCCGTGGTGCAAAACGTCGCTTCGATCAAGCCGACGCCGTCCAGCTACGGCTTTCTTGTCGATGGCGGTGGCAAGATCATCGCCCATCCTGACGGCAAGCTGACCCTGAAGCCGCTGGCCGAGCTCGATCCGGGCCTGAGCGCGCAGGCGCTGGCCGATATTGAAAAGAGCGGCGACGGCGCCGCCATTCGCCTCGGCGAGCGTAACGGCATCTTGCATGTGAGTAAAGTGCCGGGCAGCGACTGGCTGCTGGCGACCGTGCTCGACCGCGCCGAAGCGACGCAAGCCCTGAGCTCCATGCTGCGCGCCTCGGCCCTGACGGCCTTGCTGGTGCTGGCCCTGGCCGCCACGGTATTGAGCGTGCTGGTGGCGCGCGCCCTGCGCCGCCTGGGCCTGGTGCGCGATGCGATGGAAGCGATCGCCACGGGCGACGGCGACCTGACCAGCCGCCTCGACGCGCAAGGAGCGGACGAACTGGCGCAGATCGCCAAGGCCTTCAATTTGTTCGTGGAGAAGATCGCCACCGTGCTGGTACAGATCCGCAGCATCAGCACCCTGGTGCGCAGCGAGTCGGCCGATATTGCCGCCGGCAACGCCGATCTGTCCTCGCGCACGGAAGCGCAGGCGGGCGCGCTGGAAGAAACGGCCAGTTCGATGGATGAACTGACCTCGACCGTCAAGCAGAATGCGGAAAATGCGCATGCGGCCAACGAACTGGCCAGGTCCGCCTCGGAAGTGGCGGCCAAGGGCGGCCGCGTGGTGCAGCAAGTGGTGGGCACCATGGCCGGCATCCAGGAAAGTTCGCGCAAGATCGTCGACATCATCGGCGTCATCGACGGCATCGCTTTCCAGACGAATATCCTGGCCCTGAACGCGGCCGTCGAGGCGGCGCGCGCGGGCGAGCAGGGCAGGGGCTTTGCCGTGGTGGCGTCCGAAGTGCGCAACCTGGCGCAACGCTCTGCTGGCGCGGCGAAGGAAATCAAGGAATTGATCGGCGACTCGGTGGAGAAGGTCGATGCGGGCGGGCGCCTCGTCAATGAAGCGGGCCAGACCATGGATCAGGTGGTGGCCTCGGTGCAGCAATTGACGACCATCATGAGCGAGATCACCGTGGCCAGCCGCGAACAGAGTGCCGGTATCGGCGAGATCAATACGGCCGTCACGCACATGGATACCATGACGCAGCAAAATGCGGCCCTCGTCGAGCAAGCGGCCGCTGCCGCGGAAAGCCTGCAGGAGCAGGCGGTGGACCTGGCGCAGGCCGTCGGCATGTTCCGCCTCGGCGATGCCGACCCTGCCACAGTACCCGCGCCCGTGACGCGCCTCAAGGCGAAGCCGGCCGCATCGGTGCCACGTGCGCCGGCCCGCGCGCTGTCGGCGGCCAAGCCCGTCAAGGCAGCCAAGTCCGGCGCCGACGAGTGGGAAGAGTTTTAAGCGCGCAGCAGTAGCGACGCTTGTTCGGCACGTTTATCCGCGTTTTTGTCAGGCCAGCCTGCCAAAAGCGCAGTTCGTCGCAATCGGCGTGTCTGCCGGGGGCGGTATGGCTATAGTGACACCATACCGCAAGCCCACCGCCAGACACCCGAGGAGATTCACATGAACGTCGCTAAAAACATGGAAGTCATTGCCGTTGCCGCCGCTATCCTGCTCGGCGCCAGCTGCTACGCCATCGCCCCGGCCGCTCCGGCCCTGCAAGTGGCCAGTTCCACGGCCACCGTGGCCGCGCCAGCGAACAAGGCTGCCATGCACGTGGTGGTGGTCAAGGCCAAGCGCCTGAGTACCGCCGAAAAAGCCCGTTTTGCATAATCATTGCCAGTCATTTTCCGCGCTGCTAGAGTGCAAGGCGCGATGCAATGTCGGTCGCCCAACGCGGGCGCCGCAATACATAAAAACAAGATACCGAGGATGCACTACATGAAGAAGATACTGCAACTGGCGCTGCTGTTCCTGGCGACTTTTGGCCTGGTGCGCGGCGTGGCCGCCGAGACCCGCTTGCTGGAAATGCGCAACATCGACGCCCGCGTGGTACGCGTCAAGCTCGACGGCGTGATGGAAGTGCGCATTCGCCAGGGCAACGTGGCGTCCTTGAGCATCACGGCCGACAAGCGCTACATCGCCGATGTCAGCACGGCGCAAAGCGGCGATACCCTGCACATCGAGACGGAAGTGCGCGGCTTCAAGCTCGGCCCTTCGTCGATCCGCGCCGACCTGGTTCTGCCGAATTTGCGCGAAGTCAGTTCGGAAGGCTTTGGCAGCACGGATATCACGGGTTTCAAGGGTGAGGAACTGACCCTGTCGCTGGAAGGGGCGGGCAGCATCAAGCTGGTGGGCGACTACCGCAAGCTCAATGCCAGCCTGGGCGGCGTGGGCAGCATGCAGCTCTGGATCGGCAACAATGAGCGGGCCGAGCTGGACTTGCAGGGCGCCGGCTCGGTGGTGCTGGGCGGACGCGGGCGCACGCTGAAAGCCAGCCTGGGCGGCCTGGGCAGCCTGAATGCGCAGCAATTCGAAGCGGATGCCGTGAACCTGGAATTGAGCGGCCTCGGCAATGCCACGGTGAATGCCCATACGAATGCCAAGCTGAACCTGAGCGGACTCGGTTCTGTGGTGGTGTACGGCAAGCCGGCCAACCGCGATGTCAGCGTCGAGGGCCTGGGCAAAGTTAGCTGGAAGTAAAAGCATCCTGCCGCATGCTTTCGGCAGGACAAGAACAAGTAGTCAGACCACATCCCATTCCGATGAAAAAACTGATCATTACATTACTCATGCTGTTGACGATACAGCTACCCGCGCGGGCTGGCTTCGCCGAAGGCGCCAGCGCCTACAACAACAAGAATTACACGCTGGCTTACAAGGAAATATTGCCTCTTGCCAAGACCGGTAACGCCGATGCCCAGCATTTGCTGGGCTTGATGTATTACATGGGACGGGGCTTGCCGCAGGATTACAAGCAAGCCATGTTCTGGCACCGCAAGGCGGCCGAGCAGGGCAAGGCCGATGCCCAGTACGTGGTGGGCGCCATGTATTACACGGGCAACGCCGTACTGCAGGACCACAAGCAGGCCGTGGGCTGGTTCCGCAAGGCGGCCGAGCAGAACCATGCGGAGGCGCAGCAGGTGCTGGGCCTGATGTACCGCTACCACATGGGTGGCGTGCCACAGGATAACGTCATCGCCTACATGCTGTGGAACCTGGCGGCGGCGAATGGCAACGCGAATGCGGCCGACCAGCGCGCCGCCGTGGTGCGCAAGATGACGCATGAGCAAGTTGAGGAAGGCCAGGCCCTGTCGGCGAAATGGAAGCCCGGCACGCCGCTGCCGCGCCAGTCGAAGACGGGCGCCGGCTAAGAAGAAGGGGCGGTCTGCAGGGGAGAGCGGCTTGGCGTACAATCGCCGTTTTCCCTTGAAAGAGTCCCGCCATGCGTGCAGTTGCCATCAGCCAGCCAGGTCCCGCCGACGTTTTGCAGATCGCGGAGCGTCCCATGCCGCAATATAAGGCGGGCGAACTGCTGATCAAGGTGCACGCGGCCGGCATCAACCGCCCTGACGTGCTGCAGCGCCTGGGCAAGTATGCGCCGCCGGCCGGCGCGTCCGACTTGCCGGGGTTGGAAGTGGCGGGCGAAGTCGTCGATGGCGACTTTAGCAATACTGAATTCAAAAAAGGCGACCTGGTCTGCGCGCTGGTGCAGGGCGGCGGCTATGCCGAATACTGCGCCGCGCCCGCCGGCCAGTGCCTGCCCCTGCCCAAAGGCTTGACGGCGCTGGAAGGCGCCTCTTTGCCGGAAAACTTCTTTACCGTGTGGAGTAATGTGTTCGACCGCTGCGCGCTGGCCGACGGTGAAACCTTATTGGTGCAGGGCGGCACGTCCGGCATTGGCGTGGCGGCCATTCAATTGGCCGCTGCGCTTGGCCATCGCGTCTTCGCCACGGCCGGCAGCGACGAGAAGGCGCGCGCCTGCGAGGCACTGGGCGCCGAACGGGGTATCAATTACCGCACGGAAGATTTCGTTGCCGTCGTCAAGGAATTGACTGATGGCAAAGGCGTCGACGTCATCCTCGACATGGTGGGTGGCGACTATCTGCCGCGCGAGATCGATTGCCTGGCCGACGACGGCCGCATCGGCCTGATCGCCGTGCAAGGCGGCAGCAAGGCCACCTTGGACCTGGGGCAGGTGCTGCGCCGCCGCCTGAGCGTCAGCGGCTCGACCCTGCGCCCGCGCCCGGTCGCTTTCAAGGCCGCCATTGCGCAGCATTTGCGCACGACCGTCTGGCCGCTGATCGAGGCGGGCAAGATCAAGCCCGTGATCTATCAGACTTTCCCGTTGGAAAAAGCCAACGAGGCGCATGCCTTGATGGAAGCGAGCACGCACGTGGGCAAGATCATGTTGCAAGTTGCCTGAAACGGGGTGCTGCCTGTTTGACCGGCATCGGTGCCGGGGTTAGAATGACGGGTTATTAAAATTTAGGCTACTATGCGTCGCAAACTCGTCGTCGGAAATTGGAAAATGAACGGCAGTCGCACCTCGAACGCGGTGTTATTGTCTGAAATAGTGGCTGGCCTGGCTGCCTCTGGCGCCGCCAGCGCCGTCTGTGTGCCCGCGCCATATCTGGCGCAGTGCCAGGCACAATTGGCAGGCTCGCCTCTCGGCTGGGGTGCGCAAGATGTTTCCGCGCACGCCAGCGGTGCCTACACGGGAGAAATCTCGGCTGCCATGCTGCAGGATTTTGGCTGCTGCTATGTGGTGATCGGGCATTCCGAGCGCCGCGCCTACCATGGCGAGAGCGATGCACAGGTGGCGGCCAAGACGGTTGCCGCGCTGGCGGCGGGCATTACGCCTATCGTCTGCATCGGCGAGACGCTGGCGCAGCGCGAAGCGGGCCAGACCGACGCGGTCGTGGCGCAGCAGCTGGGTGCCGTGCTGGCGGCGATTTCCGCCGACGACGTGGCGAAACTGGTGCTGGCCTATGAGCCGGTCTGGGCCATTGGCACGGGCAAGACAGCCACGCCGCAAATGGCGCAGGACGTGCATCAGGTATTGCGCGGCCAGCTGGCGGCAAAGAATGCGGTAGCGGCCGCCGGCGTGCAAATCCTGTACGGCGGCAGCATGAAACCGGAGAACGCAAAAGAATTGATGGCGATGCCGGATATCGATGGCGGTCTGATCGGTGGGGCGGCATTGAAGGCGGCGGATTTCCTGGCGATTATTCACGCCGCTGATTGAATTAATTTAAACTAAGAATGGAATTGCAATGAACATGATGTTCAATCTGGTAGTGGTGGTACAGGTTATTTCGGCATTGTCGATTATCGCGCTGGTGTTGCTGCAGCACGGCAAAGGCGCCGACATGGGTGCCGCGTTTGGTTCGGGCGCCTCGGGCAGCCTGTTCGGTGCGACGGGTTCGTCGAACTTCATGTCGAAATCGACGGGCGTTGCCGCTGCGATCTTCTTCGGCGCCACCCTGGCCCTGTCGCTGATGGCCAATCAGCGCGCCACCACGGTGGGCGGCGGCGTGATGGATAAAGTCGTCAAGCCAGTGCCTGTCACCGGCGCGGGCGCGATCCCGACGACGGTACCTGCGGCAGCGCCAGCGGCCAGCGCTCCAGCGGCGGCAGCCCCTGTCGCCAGCACCCCGGCAGGCGCGATTCCGAAGTAATTCAGTGTCACCAAGCAGTATCTTGATGCCTCATCGAGAGTAATTCTCATTACGGGCAGATTATTGCTCAATGTTTTGGCAGCGCAGCAGGAAAAAATCGTGGTGCGCTGGAAGATGTAAAAATTTATCGTTTTTATCTGTGTTTTGATGCATTTGTGCATTAACTTTAGCGGCAAAGCAGAGTAGAATACGGGCCTTACCGCCGACGTGGTGAAATTGGTAGACACGCTATCTTGAGGGGGTAGTGGCGCAAGCTGTACGAGTTCGAGTCTCGTCGTCGGCACCAGAAATCAGAAGCCAGCAACGGCGCACGAGCCATGGCTCGTACAAAGTTGCTGGCTTTTTTTACGAGGATGTGTCGTTCGATCCTGGTCTTAGCTTTGATTGGGGTCGTGCGTTAGATACGCTGCAGATGATTGCAGCGTCCTCATTTAACCGATCGTTCAATATAAGCTTATCAATCGTGAACCTCGAAAATTACTTCCCCGTCCTGCTGTTCATTATTATCGGCCTTGGTGTCGGTATCGCTCCCCAGCTCCTGGGGCGCCTGTTAGGCCCTCACAAGCCTGACGCAGCAAAACTCTCCCCGTACGAATGTGGCTTTGAAGCATTCGAAGACGCGCGCATGAAATTTGATGTGCGCTACTATCTGGTCGCAATCCTGTTTATTTTGTTCGATCTGGAAACGGCATTCTTTTTCCCATGGGGCGTTGCAATGCGCGACCTGGGCTGGGCCGGTTTCGTCACGATGATGGTGTTCATCGCTGAATTCGTGGTCGGATTTTGGTACATTTGGAAGAAAGGTGCCCTTGACTGGGAATAAGCCATGGCTATTGAAGGCGTATTAAGCGAAGGTTTCATCACCACCTCGGCCGACAAGCTGATCAACTGGGCGCGCACCGGGTCTATGTTCCCGATGACGTTCGGTCTGGCCTGCTGTGCGGTCGAAATGATGCATGTGGGCGCAGCCCGCTACGATATGGACCGTTTCGGCGTCGTGTTTCGTCCGTCGCCGCGTCAGTCCGACGTCATGATCGTTGCCGGCACCCTGTGCAACAAGATGGCGCCGGCCTTGCGCAAGGTCTACGACCAGATGGCAGAGCCACGCTGGGTCATCTCGATGGGTTCCTGCGCCAATGGCGGCGGGTACTACCATTACTCCTATTCGGTGGTGCGCGGTTGCGACCGCATCGTGCCCGTCGACGTGTATGTGCCTGGCTGTCCTCCGACCGCTGAAGCCTTGCTGTACGGCATCATGCAGTTGCAGAACAAGATCAAGCGTACCAGCACGATCGCACGCTAACCGGGCCGCTTCAGATTATGACAACACATTTAGAAGTATTGCAAAACGCCCTCGGCACTGCCCTGGGCGATCGCGTTAGTACCACGGTTGCACTGGGCGAAGTCACCCTGGTCGTCAAGGCCGAGGACTACCTGGCCGTGATGCAGACCTTGCGCGACGATCCGACCCTGCATTTCGAGCAATTGCTCGACCTGTGCGGCGTCGACTACTCGACCTATGGCGACGGTAGCTGGGATGGCCTGCGTTTCGCGGCCGTCTCGCACTTGCTGTCGGTCAAGCACAACTGGCGCGTGCGCGTGCGCGTGTTCGCGCCCGATGACGACATGCCGCTGCTGCCGTCCGTGGTGAATATCTGGCGTGCCGTCAACTGGTACGAGCGCGAAGCGTTCGATCTGCTGGGCATTCTCTTCGAAGGCCACAACGACTTGCGCCGCCTGCTGACCGACTACGGTTTCATCGGCCATCCGTTCCGCAAGGATTTCCCTGTCTCCGGCTATGTCGAGATGCGTTACGATCCGGAACAAAAGCGCGTGATTTACCAGCCCGTGACGATCGAGCCGCGGGAAAACGTGCCGCGCGTGATCCGCGAAGAACATTACGGGATGAAATAATGGCTGAGATTAAGAACTACACCCTGAACTTTGGCCCACAGCATCCGGCCGCGCACGGTGTGCTGCGCCTGGTGCTGGAGATGGATGGCGAAGTCATTCAGCGTGCCGACCCGCATATCGGCCTGCTGCACCGCGCCACCGAAAAGCTGGCCGAACAGAAGACCTATCTGCAATCCGTGCCGTACATGGACCGTCTCGACTATGTGTCGATGATGTGCAATGAGCATGCGTACGTGATGGCCATCGAAAAGATGCTGGGTCTGGAAGTGCCGCTGCGCGCGCAATATATCCGCGTCATGTTCGACGAGATGACGCGCATCCTGAATCACCTGATGTGGCTCGGCACCCACGCGCTCGACGTCGGCGCCATGGGCCCGTTCCTGTATTGCTTCCGCGACCGCGAAGACTTGTTCGACGCCTACGAGGCAGTCTCGGGCGCGCGCATGCATGCGGCCTACTACCGTCCGGGCGGCGTGTACCGCGACTTGCCGGATTCGATGCCGCAGCACAAGGCTTCGATCATCCGCAACGCCAAGGCGATTTCCAGGCTGAATGAAAACCGCCAGGGTTCCCTGCTGGACTTCATCGAAGACTTCGCGCGCCGTTTCCCGAATTCCGTGGACGAGTACGAAACGCTGCTGACCGATAACCGTATCTGGAAACAGCGTACCGTCGGCATCGGCGTGGTCTCGCCGGAAGATGCACTGGCCATGGGCTTTACCGGCGCCATGCTGCGCGGCTCGGGCGTGCAGTGGGATTTGCGCAAGAAACAGCCGTACGAAGTGTACGACCTGATGGATTTCGACATTCCTATCGGCACCAACGGCGATTGCTACGACCGCTACCTGGTCCGCGTGGAAGAGCTGCGCCAGTCGAACCGCATCATCAAGCAATGCGTGGAGTGGCTGCGCAACAATGAAGGTCCTGTCATGACCAGCAACCGCAAGGTGGCGCCTCCGGGCCGCGTCGACATGAAGACCAACATGGAGTCCTTGATTCACCACTTCAAGCTGTTTACCGAAGGTTTCCACGTGCCGCCAGGCGAGGCCTACAGCGCCGTGGAACATCCGAAGGGCGAGTTTGGCGTGTACCTGGTGTCCGATGGCGCCAACAAGCCATACCGCATGAAACTGCGCGCGCCAGATTACGCTCACTTGCAGTCGCTCGACGAGATGGCGCGTGGGCACATGCTTGCCGACGCCGTGACCATCATCGGGACGCAAGATATCGTGTTCGGCAGTATTGACCGCTAAGAGGCAAAAAGTATGTTGTTATCAGAGCAATGCTATAAGAAAATTGACCGCGAGCTGGCCAAGTACCCGGCCGACCAGCGTCAGTCGGCCGTCATGGCCGCGCTGGCCCATGCCCAGGATGAACTGGGCTGGCTGGCGCCGGACACCATGAAGGAACTGGCCGATTACATCGGCATGCCGGCGATTGCCGTGCAGGAAGTGGCCACGTTCTACAATATGTACAACGTCAAGCCCGTGGGCAAGCACAAGATCACCGTGTGCACCAACCTGCCATGCGCCCTGTCGGGCGGCGTGCGCGCTGCAGAATACCTGAAGCAGAAACTCGGTATCGATTTCCGCGAAACCACCGCTGACGGCCAGTTCACCCTGGTTGAAGGCGAGTGCATGGGTGCTTGCGGCGATGCGCCGGTCTTGCTGGTCAGTAATAAAACCATGTGCAGCTGGATGTCGAACGAGAAAATCGACGCCATGCTGGAGGAACTCAAGAAATGACGTCACTCCACAACCGCCATATCGATCCATTGATCCTGAAGGATCTGGATGGCAAGAACTGGCATTTGCAAGATTATGTGAACCGCGGTGGCTATAGCGCCCTGCGGCGTATCCTGGAAGAGAAAATCACGCCGGAACAGATCATCGCCGACCTCAAGGCGTCGTCCTTGCGCGGCCGTGGCGGCGCGGGTTTCCCTACCGGCTTGAAGTGGAGCTTCATGCCGCGCCAGTTTCCGGGTCAAAAATACCTCGTCTGCAATACAGATGAAGGCGAACCGGGCACTTTCAAGGACCGCGACATCATTCGTTACAATCCCCATGCGCTGATCGAAGGCATGGCCATTGGCGCTTATGCGATGGGCATCACCGTCGGCTACAACTATATCCACGGCGAAATCTGGGCCGAGTACGCCCGTTTCGAAGAGGCGCTGGAAGAGGCGCGCGCCGCCGGTTTCCTCGGTGACAAGATCATGGGCAGCGAGTTCTCGTTCCAGTTGCATGCGCACCATGGTTATGGCGCCTACATCTGCGGCGAAGAAACGGCTTTGCTCGAATCGCTGGAAGGCAAGAAAGGCCAGCCACGCTTCAAGCCGCCTTTCCCTGCCTCGTTTGGCCTGTACGGCAAGCCGACGACGATCAACAACACGGAAACCTTCGCGGCCGTGCCATTCGTGCTGAACATCGGCCCAGAGAAATATCTGGCGATGGGCAAGCCGAACAATGGCGGTTCGAAGATCTTCTCGATCTCGGGCGACGTGGAAAAACCGGGCAACTACGAAGTGCCGCTCGGCACCCCGTTCGCCAAACTGCTGGAACTGGCAGGCGGCATGCGCGGTGGCAAAAAGATCAAGGCCGTGATCCCTGGCGGCTCGTCCGCGCCGGTGATCCGCGGCGACATCATGATGCAGACCGACCTGGACTATGACTCGATCGCGAAAGCCGGTTCGATGTTGGGTTCGGGCGCCGTCATCGTGATGGACGAAACACGCTGCATGGTGAAGGCGCTGGAGCGCCTGTCCTACTTCTACTTTGAAGAATCGTGCGGCCAGTGTACGCCTTGCCGTGAAGGCACAGGCTGGATGTACCGCATGGTGCACCGCATCGAGCAGGGGCAGGGTCGTCCAGACGACCTGGACATGCTCAACTCGATCGCCGACAACATCCAGGGCCGCACCATTTGCGCGCTGGGCGATGCGGCTGCCATGCCGGTACGGGCCTTCATTAAGAATTTCCGTGAAGAATTTGAATATCATATCGAGCACAAGCATTGCTTAGTGCCCGCATATATCTAAGCTGCGTCAGGTAACGATCACCATGGTTGAAATCGAAATAGACGGCAAAAAAGTCGAAGTCCCTGCTGGTAGCATGGTGATGGACGCCGCCAACAAATTGGGAACCTACATTCCGCACTTCTGCTATCACAAGAAATTGTCGATCGCAGCGAACTGCCGCATGTGCCTGGTCGAAGTGGAGAAGGCGCCCAAGCCTTTGCCCGCTTGTGCGACCCCGGTCAGTGCCGGCATGATCGTGCGCTCCGCCAGCGATAAGGCTGTGCAGGCGCAAAAGTCGGTCATGGAATTCTTGCTGATTAACCACCCGCTCGATTGCCCTATCTGCGATCAGGGCGGCGAATGCCAGTTGCAAGACTTGGCTGTGGGTTACGGCAAGAGCGAATCGCGCTACAAGGAAGACAAGCGCGTGGTGCAGCCGAAGGAAGCCGGTCCGCTGGTGTCCATGCAGGAAATGTCGCGCTGCATCCAGTGCACCCGCTGCGTACGCTTTGGCCAGGAAGTGGCCGGCGTGATGGAGCTGGGCATGATCGGCCGCGGCGAACACTCGGAAATCGTGTCCTTCGTCGGCCAGACGGTCGACTCCGAACTGTCGGGCAACATGATCGACCTGTGCCCGGTTGGCGCACTGACCTCGAAGCCGTTCCGCTACAGCGCCCGTACGTGGGAACTGTCGCGCCGCAAATCGGTCAGCCCGCATGACGGCCTGGGCACCAACCTGATCGTGCAAGTGAAAGCTGGCAAGGTCAAGCGCGTCCTGCCGCTGGAAAATGAAGCCGTCAACGAGTGCTGGATCTCGGACAAAGACCGTTTCTCGTACGAAGCGCTGGACAGTGCCGAACGCCTGACTTCCCCGATGCTGAAACAAGGCAACGAGTGGAAAGAAGTCGATTGGCAAACGGCGCTGGAATACGTGGCGCACGGTTTGAAAAACATCAAGCATGAGCATGGCGCTGACGCCATCGCCGCGCTGGCAACGCCGCATTCGACCGTCGAAGAACTGGTCCTGCTGCAAAAAGTCGCCCACGGCCTCGGTTCCGAGAACGTCGACTTCCGCCTGCGCCAGACCGACTTCGCACTCGACGCCAGTGTGAAACCATGGCTGGGCATGCCGATCAGCGAATTTGGCCAGATCAAGCGCGCCTTCGTCATCGGCTCGTTCCTGCGCAAGGATCACCCACTGCTGGCCACGCGTTTGCGCGCGTCCGTCAAGGGCGGCGCCAAGCTGTCGATCCTGCACGCGTCCGACGATGATCAGCTGATCAGCATCGCCAACAAGATGATCGTGGCACCAGGCGATTGGCTGGCGGCCTTGTCGGAAGTGGTCGTCGCTGTTGCCAAAGCCAAGGAAATCGCCGCGCCAGCCGGTTTTGAAGCGGTTGCCGCTTCGGACGTGGCTGTGGCCATCGCTGCCAGCCTGATGGCTGGCGACCATGGTGCCGTGCTGCTGGGTAACGCGGCAACGCAACACCCGCAAGCGTCGCAACTGCATGCTGCCGCGCAATGGATCGCCGAACAGACGGGCGCCAAGCTCGGTTACCTCACGGAAGCGGCCAACACGGTAGGCGCGCACCTGGTCGCCAAGCCGCGCGCCAATGTGCAAGCTGCCTTTGCCGTACCGAAAAAAGCTTACGTGCTGCTGCACGCCGAGCCGGAACTCGATGCCGCCAATCCACAAGCGGCGCGCGCCGCCCTCGATGGCGCCGACATGGTCGTGGCGATGTCGGCCTTCAAGCACGGCATGGATTACGCCGACGTCTTGCTGCCGATCGCCCCGTTCGCTGAAACCTCGGGCACCTTCGTCAACTGCGAAGGCCGCGCGCAAAGTTTCAACGGCACCGTCAAACCGCTGGCCGATACCCGTCCAGCCTGGAAAGTGCTGCGCGTCCTGGGCAACATCCTGGGCCTGGCCGGTTTCGACTACGACACCTCCGAAGCGATCCGCGACGAAGCGTTTGGTGCCGGCGTGACCGATCTGTCGGCACAGCTGAACAACATCGCCAGGAACGCGCCGGAAGCGGCAAGCTACGCACCGGCTTCGCCGGCACTGCAACGCATCGCCGACGTGCCGATCTACTTCGCCGACGCGCTGGTACGCCGCTCCGAACCGCTGCTGCGCACGGTCGACGGCGCCGCGCCGCAAGCGCATCTGTCGCCAGCATTGGCCGAGAAGCTGGGCATCAAGGCAGGCGACAAGGTCAAAGTGGCGCAAGGCTCCGGCAGCGCTATCCTGGTGGCGGCAATCCATGCCGGCCTGCCAGCCAATGTGGTCAAAGTGTCGGCGGCGCATGCCTCGACGGCTAGCCTGGGCGGCATGTTCGGTGACATCACAGTTGAAACAGCAGAGGGGAAAATCTGATGGCTCTGCCTGAATTTGTAAACGTCATCAACAGCAGCGGCCAGGATTTGCTGGGCGGCTCCTGGCCGTTCTTCTGGACCCTGATCAAGATCCTGTGCGTGCTGTTGCCGCTGATGGGCCTGGTTGCCTACCTGACCTTGTGGGAACGCAAGCTGATCGGCTGGATCCAGATCCGCGTGGGCCCGAACCGCGTCGGTCCCCTGGGCTTGCTGCAACCGATCGCCGATGCGCTGAAACTCTTGTTCAAAGAGATCATCATCCCGTCCAAGGCCGCCAAGGGTCTGTTCGTGATCGGCCCGATCATGACCATCATGCCGGCCCTGGCCGCCTGGTCGGTCGTGCCGTTCGGCCCGCAAGCCGTGCTGGCCAACGTCAACGCGGGCTTGCTGATGCTGCTGGCGATTACCTCGATGGAAGTCTACGGCATCATCATCGCTGGCTGGGCCTCGAACTCGAAGTACTCGTTCATGGGCGCCATGCGCGCTTCGGCACAGATGATTTCGTATGAAATCCCGATGGGCTTCGTGATGGTCATCGTGCTGATGGTCTCGGGCAGCCTGAACTTCATCGACATCGTTGGCGGCCAGCAAATCGGCTTCTTTGCCGACAAGGGCGTGAACTTCCTGTCGTGGAACTGGCTGCCGCTGCTGCCGATGTTCGTCATCTACCTGGTGTCGGGCCTGGCTGAAGCCAACCGTCACCCGTTCGACGTCGTCGAAGGCGAGTCGGAAATCGTCGCCGGCCACATGGTCGAGTACTCGGGCATGGCCTACGCCATGTTCATGCTGGCCGAATACGCCAACATGATCCTGATCGGCGCGCTGGCTTCGATCATGTTCCTCGGTGGCTGGTCCGCACCATTTGCCTTCCTCGAGTTCTGGGGTGGTTTCGGCGGCTTCTTCTGGCTGTTCGCCAAGACCTTCTTCATCGTCTCGGTGTTTATCTGGGTGCGCGGTACTTTCCCACGCTACCGTTATGACCAGATCATGCGCCTCGGCTGGAAAGTGTTTATCCCGTTGACGCTGGTCTACCTGGTCTTCGTCGCTGCCTGGATGCAGACATCCTGGAATATTTGGAAGTAAGAGAGTGCATACGAATGGATAAGGTAAAAGATTTCTTCAGCAGCCTCTTGTTAGGCGAGCTGATCAAGGGCATGGCGCTGACAGGCAAGTACATGTTTTCGCGCAAGATCACGGTGCAATTCCCGGAAGAGAAGACACCGATCTCGCCGCGTTTCCGTGGCTTGCACGCGCTGCGCCGCTACCCGAACGGCGAGGAACGTTGCATCGCCTGCAAACTGTGCGAAGCGGTTTGCCCGGCGATGGCCATCACGATCGAATCGGAACAGCGTGACGACGGTTCGCGCCGCACCACGCGTTACGATATTGATTTGACCAAGTGCATCTTCTGCGGTTTCTGCGAAGAGTCCTGCCCGGTCGATTCGATCGTCGAGACGCAAATCCTGGAATACCACGGCGAGAAACGCGGGGATTTGTATTACACGAAAGAGATGTTGCTGGCCGTGGGCGATCGTTATGAAAATGACATCGCCGCTGCGCGCGCCGCCGACGCACCTTATCGCTGATGGATGCGCCGCAGCCCCAAAGCTGCGGCGCGCCCCTCGTTCATCTGTACGTCTATTGGGTTTTTTATGGACTTTAAAACAATTTTGTTTTACGCCTTCGCGCTGATCTTGATTCTGGCAGCGACGCGCGTCATCACGGCCCGTAATCCGGTCCACGCAGTACTGTTTCTGGTGCTGTCCTTCTTTTCCGCAGCGGGCATCTGGATGCTGCTGCAAGCTGAATTCCTGGCCATCGTGCTGGTATTGGTGTATGTCGGCGCCGTGATGGTGCTGTTCCTCTTCGTGGTCATGATGCTCGATATTAATATCGACCGCATGCGCGAAGGTTTCTGGGGCTACCTGCCATTGTCGGTGACGGTGGGCGTGATCATCGTGCTGGAAATGGCCGCCGTCCTGTGGCACGGTTTCCGCAACTTTACGCCTAGCATCGCTCCGGTGAACGTCAACCTGGGCGGCACCAAGGAACTGGGCCTGCTGATCTACACGGAATATGTGTTCGCCTTCGAGATCGCTGCCGTCGTGCTGCTGGTGGCCATCGTTGCCGCAGTTGCACTGACCCTGCGCAAACGCAAGGACACCAAGCATTTTGCTCCAGGCGATGCGGTACGCGTCAAGCGCAACGACCGCCTGAAGATCATCAAGATGGACGCGGTGGTCGAGCGTCCTGCGGCTGAGCCGGAAGTTAAGGAGGCACCATGACATTATCGCTCACACATTTTCTGGTCCTGGGCGCGATCCTGTTCGCAATCTCGATCGTCGGTATTTTCCTGAACCGCAAGAACATCATCGTATTGCTGATGGCAATTGAATTGATGCTGCTGGCGGTGAATATGAATTTCATCGCGTTCTCCCATTTCATGGGTGACGCGGCCGGTCAGATCTTCGTTTTCTTCATCCTGACGGTTGCCGCCGCTGAGTCGGCTATCGGTCTGGCTATTCTGGTGGTGATGTTCCGTAATCTGGATACCATCAACGTCGAAGACCTGGACAGCCTCAAAGGCTGATGTTTTTCAGACTCGATCTCTCGAATAATAACGATTAAGGTTCATCATGGCGGGGCAACTCCTCAACCCTAACCTCCTTCTTGCCGTACCGCTGGCGCCGCTGGCCGGTGCCGCGATTGCAGGTTTGCTTGGCACCCAGTTCCTGGGTAATTTGGTCGGACGCAAGACGTCGCATACCGCGACGATCCTGGGCGTACTGATTGCGTTCATCCTGTCCGTGCAGACACTGCTGGCAGTGATGGATGGCGCGACATTCAATGGCACGATCTATAACTGGATGACGATCGGCACCCTGAAGATGGAAGTGGGCTTCCAGATCGATTCGCTGTCGGCGATGATGATGTGCGTGGTCACCTTCGTCTCCCTGATGGTGCACATCTACACGATCGGCTACATGAAGGACGACGAAGGCTACAACCGCTTCTTCGCCTACATCTCGCTGTTCACGTTCTCGATGCTGATGCTGGTCATGGCCAACAACTTCCTGCAACTGTTCTTCGGTTGGGAAGCCGTGGGCCTGGTCTCTTACCTGCTGATCGGTTTCTGGTACCAGCGTCCGACGGCCATCGTGGCCAACATGAAGGCTTTCCTGGTCAACCGCGTGGGCGACTTCGGCTTCATCCTGGGCATCGGTTTGCTGCTGGCTTACGCCGGCACCATGAACTACCAGGAAGTGTTCGCCAAGAAGGGCGAACTGGCGCTGTTGAGCTTGCCAGGTACCGACTGGGCCCTGCTGACCGTTGCCTGCATCTGCCTGTTCATCGGCGCGATGGGCAAATCGGCGCAGTTCCCGCTGCACGTGTGGCTGCCTGACTCGATGGAAGGTCCTACCCCGATCTCGGCACTGATTCACGCCGCGACGATGGTGACGGCCGGTATCTTCATGGTCTCGCGCATGTCGCCGCTGTTCGAACTGTCCGACACGGCGCTGTCCTTCATCCTGGTGATCGGTTCCATCACGGCGCTGTTCATGGGTTTCCTGGGCATCATCCAGAACGACATCAAGCGCGTCGTCGCTTACTCGACCCTGTCGCAGCTCGGCTACATGACCGTCGCGCTCGGTTCGTCCGCGTACTCGGTGGCCGTGTTCCACCTGATGACGCACGCCTTCTTCAAGGCACTGCTGTTCCTGGGCGCCGGTTCCGTCATCATCGGCATGCACCATGACCAGGACATCCGCAACATGGGTGGCTTGCGCAAATACATGCCGATCACCTGGATCACGTCCCTGGTCGGTTCGCTGGCCCTGATCGGCACGCCGCTGTTCTCCGGTTTCTACTCGAAAGACAGCATCATCGAAGCCGTCGAAGCGACGCACATCTGGGGTGCTGGCTTTGCCCAGTTCGCCGTGCTGGCTGGCGTGTTCGTCACCGCCTTCTACTCGTTCCGCATGTATTTCCTGGTCTTCCACGGCAAGGAACGTTTCGGTCAGGCGCATGCGCACGGCCATGACGACCATCACGCGCCTGCGGCCAAGCATGATTCGGACGCGCACGATGAAGAAGACGAAGACGACCACGCGCACCACGGTCTGGAACCTGGCCAGAAGCCGCATGAATCCCCATTCGTCGTGTGGTTCCCGCTGGTGATGCTGGCGATCCCGTCGCTGCTGATCGGTTACCTGACGATCGGCCCGATGCTGCATGGCGATTTCTTCAAGGGCGTGATCTTCGTCGGCGAAAACCATCCAGCAATGGAAGAGTTGTCGCATGAATTCCACGGCGCAATGGCGATGGCGATCCACGGCCTGTCGACGGCACCGTTCTGGCTGGCATTGTCCGGCGTGGTGGCAGCCTACTACTGCTACATGGTCAACCCGCGTGTGCCGGCCTGGTTCTTTGCCAAGTTCCACGCGATCCACACCCTGCTGGACAACAAGTACTACATGGACAAGTTCAATGAAGTCGTGTTCGCCGGCGGTGCCCGTTTGCTGGGTAATGGCCTGTGGAACTTCGGTGACAAGAAGCTGATCGACGGTTTCGTCGTCAATGGCAGCGCCAAGGTTGTCGCCTGGCTGTCCTCGCTGTCGCGAGTGTTGCAGACCGGCTACATCTATCACTATGCATTCGTGATGATCCTGGGCGTGCTGGGCTTCCTGATCTATTTCCTGCCATTCTGGCCCGCTAAGTAAGCTGACCTGATAAAAGAATACTGAGAACCATGATGCAGTCTACGATTTCTACACTACCTCCTTACCTGAGTCTGTCGATCTGGGTGCCGATCATTTGCGGCGTCCTGGTCCTGGCTCTCGGCCGTGACAGCAAAGCGGGCTTTACCCGCTGGCTGTCGCTGGCTGGCGCCGTGCTCAGCATGCTGTGCACCTTGCCGCTGATCCAGCATTTCGACAACGCCGCACACGGCATGCAATTCGTCGAAAAAGCACCGTGGATAGCAACCTTCAATATCTGGTACTCGCTGGGTATCGATGGCCTGTCGCTGTGGTTCATTCCACTGACGGCCTTCATCACGGTCATCGTCGTCATTTCGGCCTGGCAAGTGATCGAGAACCGCATCGCCCAGTACATGGGGGCCTTTTTGATCCTGTCGGGCCTGATGATCGGCGTGTTCTGCGCGCTGGACGGCTTGCTGTTCTACTTCTTCTTTGAAGCAACCCTGATCCCGATGTTCATCATCATCGGTATCTGGGGCGGTTCGAACCGCGTGTACGCGTCGTTCAAGTTCTTCCTGTACACCTTCTTCGGTTCGCTGCTGACCCTGGTTGCCATCATCTACCTGCGCAACGTGACGGGTAGCTTCGACATCCTGGCCTGGCATGCGTTCAAGCTGACGATGAACGAACAGATCTTCATCTTCCTGGCCTTCCTGATGGCGTTTGCCGTGAAAGTGCCGATGTTCCCGGTCCACACGTGGTTGCCGGACGTCCACGTGGAAGCGCCTACCGGCGGTTCCGCCGTGCTGGCCGCCATCATGCTGAAACTGGGCGCCTACGGCTTCCTGCGTTTCTCGCTGCCGATCACGCCGGACGCCAGCCACTACCTGTCGGGCTTCATGATCGCCTTGTCGCTGATCGCCGTTATCTACATCGGTCTGGTTGCCCTGGTGCAAACCGACATGAAAAAACTGGTCGCTTATTCGTCGATCGCGCACATGGGTTTCGTCACCCTGGGCTTCTTCATGTTCAACGACATCTCGGTGCAGGGCGGTATCGTGCAGATGGTTTCGCACGGCTTCATCTCCGGCGCGATGTTCCTGTGCATCGGCGTGCTGTATGACCGCATGCATACCCGCAACATCGCCGACTACGGCGGCGTCGTGAACCGCATGCCGAAATTTGCCGCCTTCTTCGTGCTGTTCTCGATGGCCAACTGCGGTCTGCCAGCGACTTCCGGCTTCGTCGGCGAGTTCATGGTGATCCTGGGCGCGGTGCAATACAACTTCTGGATCGGTCTGCTGGCTGCAACGGCACTGATCTGGGGCGCGGCGTACTCGCTGTGGATGGCCAAGCGCGTGGTGTTCGGCAAGATCAAGAACAAACATGTGGCCGAATTGACCGACATTAACAAACGTGAATTCTTCATGCTTGCTTTGCTGGCCATCGCCGTGCTCGTGATGGGTCTGTACCCAGCCCCGTTCACCGACACGATGCAGACTTCGGTTGCTGACCTGCTGCAGCATGTCGCCACCAGCAAGTTGCCTTAAATAGAAGACCGATAACATGACTAATGCACCTAATCTGGTACCGCTGTACGCGGAAATCTTTCTGCTGATCGCCACGTCGGCGCTCTTGCTGATCGATATGTTCTTGCCTGCGGCGAAGCGTTCGATCACTTATGCGCTGTCCTTGCTGACCCTGGCCGGCTGCGCCTTGCTGACCGTGGGCGACTTCAACGCGGGCACCACCGTCTACACGTTCCATAACATGTTCGTGTCGGACCCGATGTCGCAGTTGCTGAAACTGTTCTCGTACGGCGCCGTGGCGCTGACCCTGATCTACTCGCGTGCCTATGCCACCGACCGCAGCATGCTGTCGGGCAACCTGGGCGGTGAGTTCTACGTGCTGGCCCTGTTTGCACTGCTGGGCCAGATGATCATGATCTCGGCCAACAACTTCCTGATCATCTACCTGGGTCTGGAACTGATGTCGCTGTCGCTGTACGCACTGATCGCTCTGCGCCGTGACAATGCCAAGGCCACGGAAGCGGCCATGAAATACTTCATCCTGGGCGCACTGGCTTCCGGTTTCATGTTGTACGGTATCTCGATGCTGTACGGTGCCTCCGGCACGCTGGACCTGGGCGAACTGCGCGTGGCGCTGGAAAACGGCAAGACCAACGGCACCATCATGGTCTTCGGCCTGGTATTCCTGGTCGCCGGCCTGGCCTTCAAACTGGGCGTTGTGCCATTCCACATGTGGGTGCCTGACGTGTATCAAGGTTCGCCAACGGCCGTGACCTTGCTGCTGGGCGGCGCGCCGAAACTGGCTGCGTTTGCCATCACCCTGCGTCTGCTGGGCGAGGGCTTGCTGCCGATGGCGCATGACTGGCAGCAAATGCTGCTGGTGCTGGCCGTGATGTCGCTGGCCATCGGTAACTTCACCGCCATCGCGCAAACGAATTTGAAGCGCATGTTGGCGTACTCGACCATCGCTCAAATGGGCTTCGTGCTGCTGGGCCTGCTGTCCGGTACCGTGGATGCACCGAACAACACCCTGAACGCGGCTGGCGCAGCCACCGCCTACGGCGCCTCGATGTACTACGTCATCACCTATGTGTTCACCACGCTGGGTACCTTTGGCGTGATCATGTTGCTGGCACGTAATGGTTTTGAAGCAGAAGAACTGGCCGACTTCAAGGGCCTGGGCAAACGCAGCCCGATCTTCGCGCTGGTGATGACCCTGTTCATGTTCTCGCTGGCCGGCGTGCCGCCACTGATGGGCTTCATGGCCAAGTATTCGGTGCTGGCCTCCGTGCTGGCCACGGGCCAGCTGTGGCTGACCATCGCTGCCGTGCTGTTCTCGCTGATCGGCGCCTTCTACTACCTGCGCGTCGTGAAGATGATGTGGTTCGACGAGCCGACCGATACCAACGCGCTGGTCGTGCATGGCGACATGCGCGTTGTGCTGGCCCTGAACGGCGTGTTCGTCCTGGCCCTCGGTGTGATGCCTAACAGCATCCTCGCTGCCTGCGCGACGGCCATCACCAAGACCCTGGCGTCCTGACCGATGGATGTCACCGCGTCGAGCTGGCTGGTGATCGCCCTGGGTATCCTGGGCGCCAACCTGCCATTTCTGAATGAGAAACTGTTTGCCGCCGTGCCGCTGAAAAAAGCGGCGCAGGCAGAGCAGGGCTGGCGCAAGCCGCTGGCGCTGCGCCTGCTGGAGATGGTGATTCTGTACTTCATCGTCGGCGCCGTGGCGTTCGCGCTCGAAGCGCGCATCGGCAACGGTTTCCCGCAGACGTGGGAGTTTTACGCCATCACCGGCTGTTTGTTCCTGGTGCTGGCTTTTCCCGGCTTTGTCGGACGCTACTTGCGCAAGCGGCGCTAGCCACATCGACCGAAAGCGGCGCCTCTGGCGCCGTTTTTTTTTATTGAGCATAATCAACGTATGGATACAGAACATATGGATATGAATTTAACTGAGACCAAGGTTGACGGCGAGCTCGTCTACCAAGGCGGCTTCCTGCGCGTGCAGCGCGACCGGGTGACCCTGCCGGACGGCAAGATCACGGCGCGCGAATTCATCCTGCATCCGGGCGCCGTGGTGATCCTGCCGCTGCTCGACGATGGCACGGTGCTGATGGAACGCCAGTACCGTTATCCGCTGGACCGTGTCTTCATTGAATTCCCGGCCGGCAAGATCGATGCGGGCGAATCGCACCTGGCCTGCGCCCAGCGCGAGTTGCTGGAAGAAACGGGCTACACGGCCAGCGACTGGCAATTCGTCTCCACCATCCATAACGCCATCGCGTACTCGGATGAACACCTGGAACTGTTTTTGGCACGCGGCCTGGTGGCCGGCGAGCGCCGCCTTGACGAGGGCGAGTTCCTGGAAACGTTTACGGCCACCGTGCCGCAGCTGCTCGACTGGGTCAAGGATGGCACCATCACCGACGTGAAAACCGTCATCGGCATCTTCTGGCTCGACAAGATCACCAGCGGCACCTGGCCAGCGGCTTGATCTTGCGCCTGCGCCTGCCCATTTTCCTGCTGCTTGCCTGTGTCACCCTGGGTGCACAGGCGCAGGCGCGCACGCCGTTCCAGGTGCGCTGCGAAGACACGATCAGCAAGACGGTGTCCGTGCTGACGGCGCAGCAGAACGGCTACAGCATCGATACGCATCTGCCGTACAAGGCGCTGACCGTCATGAAGGGCACGGCGCGCGCCAATACCTGGGTGCTGGGCCTGACGAAGACCGATTCGCGCGTGGCCATCGCCCTGGCCGGTCCCATGCTGCAGGACCCGGCCAGCGGCTATGAATGCGTGGCGCCGCAGATCACCGTGAGCCTGACGTATGCGCCCGTGGTGATCTATATCGGCCGCGAGTTCGCCCCCGGCACTTGCGCATATGATGAGATACTCGCGCATGAACTGCGGCACATGAAGACCTATATGGAGCATTTGCCGCGCGTGGAAAAGACCGTGCGCGCCGCGCTGGCCCGGCGTTTCGAGGCGCGGCCGCTGTACGCGCCCAGCGGCACGGCCAAGGCGGCGCTGGCGCGCGAGATCGACACGGGCTGGTTGCCCTACGTCAAGGCCGAGATGCGCAAGGTGGAAGTCTTGCAGGCCGCCATCGATTCGCCGCAGGAATATGCGCGCCTGGGCAAGGCGTGCAATGGCGAAATCCAGAACATATTGGCGGGCAAGGTACAGCCCGCCCAGCAGTGACAAGACAAGGAATGGCATGACAGCAGCACCGAATCGTCCCCGTTATTTTGCGCTGATCCCCGCCGCCGGCGTGGGCGCTCGCATGGAAGCGGGCAGCCCCAAGCAATATTTACCCATCGCCGGCAAGCCCATGCTGCGCCACGCCGTGGACGCCTTTCTCGCCAGCCCCCTGATCGCGCATACCTACATCGTCGTCAGCGCCGAGGATGGCCTGATTGACACGGTCGTGCCCGAGCAAGGCGCAGGGGTTGGCATATCGGTGCTGCGCTGCGGCGGCGCCACGCGCATGGAAACGATCTTGAATGGCCTGCAGGCGTTGCGCGGCAGCCTGGCCGCCCACGACCAGGTGCTGGTGCACGACGCGGCGCGGCCCGGCCTGACGCCGGCGCTGATCGCAAAGCTCATTACCGAGGTCGGTGAACATCCGGCCGGGGGCTTGCTGGCCTTGCCCGTGGTCGATACCGTCAAGCGGGCCGGCCCGGCTAGCGTCTCGGCGCAGACGGTGCCGCGCGACGGCCTGTGGCTGGCGCAGACGCCGCAAATGTTCAGCTATGCCTTGCTGCACCGGGCCTTGTCGCAAGCGCCCGATCCGCTAGCGATCACGGACGACGCCAGCGCCGTCGAAGCGCTGGGCCTGGCGCCCAGGCTCATTGAGGGCCACCCGCGCAACCTGAAGGTAACCCTGCCGCGCGACATACACACGGCCGAGCTGTACCTGGCCCATCCTTGAATCCTGAACAGAAAGACCGCATGACGACCATCACCACTCCCGTACTGCCTTTCCGCATCGGCCAGGGCTATGACTGCCACGCGCTGGTGGAGCACCGCGACCTGATCATCGGCGGCGTGAAAATCCCCCATCACCTGGGCCTGCTCGGCCACTCCGACGCCGATGTGCTGCTGCACGCGATTACCGACGCCATCTTCGGCGCCGCCGCCCTGGGCGACATCGGCCGCCATTTCCCCGACACGGACGCGCAATTCAAGGGCGCCGATTCGCGCACCCTGCTGCGCGAAGCCGTGCGCCGCGTGCAAGCAACCGGTTATATCATCGGCAATATCGATGCCACCATCATCGCCCAGCGCCCGAAAATGGCGCCGCACATCGCCGCCATGTGCGCCAACGTGGCCGCAGACCTGGGCGTGAGCGTGGGCCAGGTGAACATCAAGGCCAAGACGAATGAAAAGCTGGGCTACCTGGGCCGTGAAGAAGGCATCGCGGCCGAAGCCGTGGCCTTGCTGCTGCGCGCCTGAACCACCACCTTCGCAGCATCCACCGACAGGAGAGAGCATGTTCCAGTTACGCCGCATCAGCATCTTGCTTGCATGGGCATTGACGGCCGCGCCATCGGCCTGGGCCGAACTGCAAGCCACGGGCGAGCCGCCCGCCGCCAAGCAGGGCTGGAAGGCCGAGACCATCGCGCAGGGCGTGCGCCAGCCGTGGGGCATCGCCTGGCTGGGCGAGGGGCGCGCGCTGGTCACCAGCAAGCAGGGTACCTTGCATTTGCTGAATGGCAAGAGCTTCGAGGACGTGGCGCTGGAAGGCATGCCCAAAGTCTTCACGGGCGGGCAGGGCGGCCTGCTCGATATCGTGCTGCATCCGCAGGATGCCAACAAGCCGAACCCGCGCGTGTACATGACGGTATCGACGGGCACGAATGACGCGAACCGCACGACCCTGGTGCGCGGCGTGTTCGACGGCAAGAAGGTGACGGGCATCCAGACCCTGTTCAAGGTCGCCACCGACAAGAGCGGCGGCCAGCATTTCGGTTCTCGCCTGCTGTGGCTGCCGGATGGCACTTTGCTGATGAGCGTGGCCGACGGCGGCAATCCGCCGCTGCGCATCGGCGACCGCCTGGCGCGCGAGCAGGCGCAAAACCTGGCCACGCACCAGGGTTCCATCCTGCGCCTGACGGAAGAGGGCAAACCGGCGCCCGGCAATCCGCTGGCGGCCAAGGGCGCCTTGCCGGAAATCTGGTCATATGGCCACCGCAACGTGCAGGGCCTTGCGCTCGATCCTGTTTCGGGTCGCGTGTGGGCCACGGAACACGGTCCCTACGGAGGCGACGAGCTGAACCTGGTGGTGGCGGGCGGCAATTATGGCTGGCCCCTGCAAAGCTATGGCGCCGACTACAAGACGCACGAACCCATCGGCAAGCACGAAGTGGCCGGCATGCTCAATCCAAGCGTGGCCTGGGTGCCATCACCGGCGCCGTCGGGCCTGGCCGTCTACACGGGCGACAAGATTGCCGCCTGGCGCGGCAGCATCTTCAGCGGCGGCCTGGCGGCCAGGGATATCCGCCGCATCGCCGTCGATGCGAATGGCAAGGTGACGGGGCAGGACCGCCTGGCCATCGGCGCGCGCGTGCGCGACGTGCGCCAGGGCCCGGACGGCTACCTGTACGCGCTGACGGATGAAGACAATGGCCGCCTGCTGCGCATCGTGGCGCAGTAGCACGGCAGGCGCCCACTTCGCTTAAGATGGCGCCTTTACTTCATTCAAGGTGGCGGCATGGCCCGTGATACTTATGCATACCGGCACGTTGCCGTCGAATCGCGCGCGATCAATGGCTGCGTGGAAATCCGTCCCGTGCCGGGCCAGGCCTTTTCGCCCGAGCTGGCCGTGCAATGCTCGCGCCGCCTGGTCGACCTGCAGCGCTATCCGCTGGGCAGCCGCTTTTTACTTTTTGCCAAGCTGACGGACCGCCTGGGCGGCACGCCTTTCCTGTACGCATATCATGGCGACGCGGATGTGCCGATGACGCCGGCCGACGTGACGAAATTCCTCGGCGAATTTCGCCGCGGGCGCATCTGAACCGACTTCCTTGCTAGCCTTGGCAAGCCGCACCGGCATCCGCCTTGACGCTGGCCTGCGGCTTGCCGAAGAGTGCGATCGTCAGCGCGCAGCCGAGGGCGAATACGCCGCCCAGCACCATTGCGCTGGACACGCCCAGCCGGTCCACGGCCATGCCACCGAGCAAGGCGCCGGATGCCAGCGACACTTGCACGATGGCGACAAACAGCGCGCTGCTGCCTTCCATCAAGTGTGGCGCCGCCTTGAACATCCACGTTTGCACGGCGATCGGCATGGCGCCGAAACCGAAGCCCCACACGGCCACCAGCAGCATCGCCGTCACCGAATGGCTGCCGAACGTGGCCAGCGCCAGCGTGGACAGGCCCAGCACGGCGCCCGTCAGCATCAGCGCGGCCCGTTCGTGGCGGCCGGCGGCCCAGCCACCCACCAGGTTGCCGATGAAGCCGGACGCGCCATATACCAGCAGCATGGCGCTGACGGTGCCGGCGGCCAGGTGCGAAATCTGCGTGAGGAAGGGCGCGATATACGTGTAGGCGGCGAATTGGCCCGTGAAGAGCATGGCCGTGGCGATCAGGCCCAGCCTGGCCTTGCGGATGCCGAAGATCATCGGCAGCTGGCGCAGGCGGATGGCCTGCGTCGGCGGCAGCTTGGGCAACAGCAACAGCTGGCCGAGGAAGACCAGCGCGGCAATGGCGCTGGCCGCGCCGAAAGCAACCCTCCATCCGACCAGTTCGCCCACCAGCGCACCGGCTGGCACGCCCGCCACCGTACCCAGCGAGACACCGGCAAAGATGATGGACATGGCGCGCGACGCATGTTGCGGCGCCACCAGGCGCGGACCGATGGCGCTGCCGATGGCCCAGAAGCCGCCCACACCGACGCCCAGCATGGCGCGGCCCAGCAGTATCGCCGCATACGAGGGGGCCAGCGCCACCAGCAGGTTCGAAACGACCAGCAGGGCGGTGAGGGCCAGCAGCACGATGCGGCGGTCCAGGCTGCCCGAGCCGACGGTGACGAAGATGGCGGCAAATGCGGCAACGATGCCGGGCGTGGTGATCATCAGTCCCGCCTGGCCCTTGCTGATGGCCAGTTCGGCGGCCATGGCCGGCAGCAGCCCGACGGGCAGGAATTCGGAGGTGACGAGGGCGAAGGCGCCGATGCCGACCGATAAGACGGCCAGCCAGGGCGCCAAGGTGGTATCGTCGCCAGTAGCGTTGGAAAGTGCTTGCATATGAGGTTCCTGAAAAGCCGAGAGGTTTTTAACCGGTCGGTATATAATCAGGGCAGGCAGACAGTGTTGTCAATAATTTTTTACCGAACGGTATGAAACAAGATAAAAAAGAGCCAGCGGTCAAGGCGAAAACAGGCCGGCCACGCACCTTCGACGCGGATGAAGCGCTCGATTGCGCCATGAAAGTGTTCTGGGAAAAAGGCTATGAAGGCAGTTCCCTGCCGGAATTGACGAAAGCCATGGGCATGAACCGGCCCAGCCTGTATGCCGTCTTCGGCAACAAGGAGCAGCTGTTCCACAAGGCGCTTGAACGCTACAGCGACACGCGCATGCAGTTTTTCGATGCGGCGCTGGAACAGCCGACGGCGCGCCAGGTGGTGGAAACCCTGCTGACGCAGTATGTCGATGCGCAAACCATGCCGGACGGCCCGCACGGCTGCATGGGCGTCAATGCAGCGCTCGCCTGCAGCGACGATGCCTTGCCGATCCGCGATGAATTGTTTGCGCGCCGGCTGCGCGGTGAAATCAAATTGCGCGACCGCTTGCGGCGCGCCAGGGAGGAGGGCGATTTGCCGCCCGATTCCTGTCCCGAGCAGCAGGCGCGCTTTGTCGTGACCTTGTCGCAGGGCATGGCCATTCAGGCGGCGGCGGGCGTATCGCGCGAGCAACTGCAGCAGATGGTGGGCTTGCTGCTGCGCAATTGGCCGATGTAACTACCCGGTCGGGGCGATGGTCTTGGCCAGGTCACTGGGCGCCTTGCGCCGCCAGGCGGCCGTCAGGGCGGCGGCCAGCATGTCCAGCTCGGCATCGGCCAGGCGCACCGTGATGCCGGCCAGGCGTTCGCCCCACCACAGCTTTTGACAGCCGGACGGCGTGATGACGGTGGCGATATGCGCCGCTTCCGCATCGAGCAGCACGTTGATGTGCTCGTCGTCGGGCAGGGTGGCAAAGATCTTCCCGCCCACGCGGAAGGCTGGACGGTCGTGGTGTTCTTCCTCGGTGGTGTCGGGAAACGACAGTGCCAGATAGCGTAGTTCTTCCAGGTCGACCATTTCCTCTTTCCCCCTCATCGGACAGATAGCTGCATGTATGCATTTTGCCATGCTGTTTCGCCCCGTGGTGCAGCGGCATGTGAAAAGAAATGCGCAAGATGCGACAGTGGCGGCGCCATCTGTGGCGTGGTCGCGACAATCGGAGCAGGGGATGATGCTTGTTATAATAGAATCTTTAGTGGTTAAAAGAAAAATACTTTTCTTAAAAGAAAATTAGGATAAAATAGCTTTATCGTCTTGCCCGACCCGTCAACCGTCTGAACCTGTCCCGGAAACCCGACCCCTTTCCTGGACGCTTGCAGCGCAGTGCAATTGCGTAGCAAGTCCGCGATCTTGCGCGGTAGTTCCAGCCCCCGACCGCTCATCTTTGCAGTCTCTAGCGCTCCCACCGACACGCCTCAGTGCAGCGTGTATTGAGTCCAAGCACCCGCATGCCTACTGAATAACTACTGGATATAATCATGAAAAATTTGCCTAAAATCGCCCTGTCCCTGATCGCTGTCGGTGTGTTTGCCCACGCGAACGCCAGCACCATCACCGTGTCCACCGGTTTCTCGAACGCCGGCGCGCAAGCTTCCGCCGCCGCTTACCAGTCCGTCGTGAATGCCGCCGTGGCCACGCCGGGCGCCGGTTATGGCTCGACGACGATTGCCAGCTACGACAATGTCACGAACAGCGGCCTGTTCGGCAGCGGCTCGAACATCGCCTTCAAGTCGGTGATCAACTTTGGCGTCAGCGCCGCCGATGCGGGCGCCTGGAGCTTCCGCACCGGCGTCGACTTCGGCAAGGGCGGTGCCCTGTTCCTCGACGGCGTGGCGCTGGACTTCAAGAGCAACGACATGTGGTGGTCGGGTAACTACAACAATGGCAGCCAGTTCCTCAGCGGTTCGAACTCCCTGTCGGCCGGCAACCATACCCTGAGCATCTTCGGCCTGGAAGGCTGCTGCGATGGTGGTCAGCAAGCGCAGTTCAAGGCGGGCAACAACAATTTCGTCAGCTTCGGCGCGAATGACGGCTTGATCTCGGCCGTCCCTGAGCCAACCACCTACGCCATGCTGCTGATCGGCCTGGGCTTGCTGGGCTTTACGGCACGCCGCAAGCAGGAAGCCAAGTTCTAAGCAGGTTTCAAGCAGCGATACTTTGGGCGCCACGCGGCGCCCGTTAAAAAGCCCGCCGGTCTGTCAGGACACGGCGGGCTTTTTTGCCTGTGCGTTGTCAGTCGCCGCTGTCGTCGTCTTCGTCGGCGCCCTTGGCCGCCTTGCCCCGCTCGGCGTCGACGGCGCGCTGCAAGCCGGCCGCATCGCGGAAGAAAGCCTCCGTCGTGTGATTCGGGCTCAGACGCAGGGCAGGCGGGTAGATCGCCGACATGTAGGCCTCGTCGGCCAGGCGGCCGCTGATTTGCAGGTTGCTCAGCAAAATCAGGGTCGAGCCAAGGATGGCCAGCACGATGGCAACGAGGCCGAAGCGGCGCGGATGCTGCGGTTTGATCGTGCGCAAATGGTAGTAGATCATGGCGCAGACGATGACGACGAACATATGCCGGCCATAGCGCGTCAGCACTTCCAGCGACAGTGCATACGCCGCCACATTGCTGCCCAGTTCCCATACTTCCATGGCCAGCAAGCCGCAGCCGATGATGAACAGGTGGCGGCCGAAGCGCGCCACATGGCCGAACAGGCGGTTCGCCACGGCCCAGATCGACGCCCACACGAGGCCGCCGGCCAGTGCATAGGCGATGATCATCAGGTAGGAAATCGGCTCGAAGGCGTCCGCATCACTGAGCCAGTTGCTGAAAGCGGCCGAGGCGCCGATCATGGCCAGGCCGGCGACGGCGGGGCGCAAGCCTTCCCAGTCGTGCCTGGTGGTATCGCTCAATTCGGGTGCAACAGGGTGGTCGCTGGCGCGCACGCGCAGGCGCGTGTGGCCCAGGCGCACGATGCTGTTGCCGCTCAGGGCCACTTGCAGTTGCCGTTGGCCCCGGTGGATCACGCCATTCTGGCTGCCCAGGTCGCGCAGCAGCAGCCCGCCTGCGCCATCGTCTTCGACAATGGCGTGCTTGGCCGCCGTGTGCGCGTCGTCGAGGATGAAGTCGTTGTCGTAGCCGCGGCCTATGCGGATCGGCAAGGTGGCTATGCGCTGGCGCTGCTGTACTTCGCCATTCTCGGTGAGGATTTCGATGAAATACGGTGCTGTCATGGCTTGCGCGTCCCGGTGGTCGATGGTGCGCGCGACAGCGCGTCGAGGAAGGTGCGCGTGACGCGCATGCCGTTGGCGTAGGACACGCCGCGCGCGTCGATGCGGCTTTGCAAGCTCATCAGTGGCTCATCGGTGCTGGCGGCCAGCAGGGCAAAGTCGTACAGGCCGGTAAACTTGCGGTAGGCGCGCACGCACAGCACGGCGCGCAAGGGCAGGGTGGCATTCTTGACGAACTGTTCGGTGCAATGGGGGCCAGTCAGGTGCGCGCTCTTGTAGCTGCCGAAACTTTCATTCTTGAACGAGGCGCTGGCCAGTTCGGAAAAGCGCAGCGCGCCCAGTTCGCTGCTGCGCAGGAATTCGTGGCGCATCGACACTTGCCCCGTCTGCAGGGCGCCGGAAATGAAGATGGCCGATTCCATGGCGCAGCTGGTGTTGTCGAGCATGTAGGGCTTGTCGGACTTGACGTTGGAGCGGCCCCAGCAGCGCATCTGGTCGGACTCGCGCACGGGCACGCGGTACGGGCCCATGGCTTTCAGGCTCAGGGGCGTGTCGAGCAGGCGCGCCAGCATCACTTCCTGGTGCGCCAGCAGCTGCGCCGTCACCAGCGGCTTGAAGTCTTTTGGCGCCTTGCCTTGCTGCGCCACCTTGGCCAGCAATTGCTGGGCATAGCGGGCCGGCACGAGAAAACTCACGAGCTCGCCATCGAGGCGTTTCGAGACGTTCACACCGGCGACGTCGCCATTCGCCGTGACGCTGGGGCCGCCGCTCATGCCGGCATTGATCGGTCCCGTAAACATCAGCTGGTCGTAGAAGCTGCGGGTGACGACGCCGTTGTACGAGCCTTCCGAGATGGCGAAGCCCAGGTCCAGCGGATTGCCCATCGAATACAGGTACTGGCCCTGAGTCAGGGGCGCCAGCGGTTCGGGCATCTTGAAAAAGCCCGTGCCATGGCGGTTCACGCGCAGCACGGCCAGGTCGTGCAGCACATCGACGGCCAGCAATTCCACATTGCCGCGCTGGCCGCTGGTATCGACCCATTCGCCCACGTAGGTATCGGGGTCGAGCGCGAATTGCGACACGACGTGATAGTTGCTTACCACCAGGTCGCCCGTGCCGATCAAAAAGCCCGAACCCACCGACGATTGCGTGCGGCCGTTTTTCAGCAGCACGCGCACTTGCAGGATGTCGGCGCGCGCGGCCGTGTACAGTTTTTGCGCGGCCGACGAGGGCGGCGGCAAGGCTGCATGTTCGGTGGCAGCGGGTGCGGCGGTGGCCGGTGGCGGTTTGGCGGGGGGAGTCGCAGCGGTGGGGGCCGCAGCTGGCGTAGGCGTCGGGGCCGCGTGTGCTCCTGCGGCAGCGCACAGGCTGGCCAGCAAGAAGGCGAAGTTAGATAATTTCATGCATCCTTTGTGCGTGAGCCGGAGCGAGGCCGGCCCGGCGCCCAAGTGACGCGCCATTCCGCGCCAGCCCCGACAATTACAGGGCGCCGTCTTCCAGCGCCGGTGCCGTTTCCGGCGTCATCATGTGACCGAGCTTGCTTTGCTTGGTATTCAGGTAGTGCTGGTTGAAGGCGTTGCGGTTGACCAGCAGCGGCACCCGTTCGGCCACCGTGATGCCCAGCGCTTCCATGGCGGCGATCTTGCGCGGGTTGTTCGTCATCAAACGCAGGCTGTTGATGCCGAATTGCGCAAACATGGGTTTGCACAAGGTGTAGTTGCGCGCGTCGGCCTTGAAGCCCAGCTGTTCATTCGCCTGCACCGTGTCGGCGCCTGCCTCTTGCAGGCGGTAGGCGCGGATCTTGTTGATCAGGCCAATGCCGCGCCCTTCCTGGCGCAGATACAGCAAAATTCCGCGGCCTTCCTCTGCGATGCGCTTCAAGGCGCCTTCGAGCTGGGCGCCGCAATCGCAGCGCTGGGAAAACAGCACGTCGCCCGTCAGGCACTCGGAATGCACGCGCGCCAGTACCGGTTCGCCGTTGCCGACATCGCCCAGCACCATGGCCAGATGTTCCTTGCCCGTGGCGTGTTCGACAAAGGCGTGCAGGGTGAACTGGGCCCACGGCGTTGGCAGTGCGCAGGAAGTCGTGTAATCCAATTCGCCTGTCGCCAGGAGGTCTGCGCCGCTTTGCATGGTTGTGCTCATATAGGTAATTATCAAAAATAAAAGGCGCGCGACACCACTGCGGTGCCGGCGCGCCTTGCCATCATACCAAAAAGCAGGGGAAACCATTTCCTCTGGCTGAGATTTGAAGGCTGGAATGCCTGGTACTACCCCTCTAATTGCGGCCGGATCCGCCTTTTACAAGACGGCCGCCTTGCCGACGCCGCGTTTCCCCAGCAACAGCATGCGGATTTGGCCAGCTGCCATTATTGAGGCAGATCGAAGACCAGCACTTCGGCATCTTCTGCCTGCGTCAACGTCACTGCGGCCTCCTGGGTCAATTTCAGCGCATCGCCCGCTTTGAGCGGCGTGCCGTTGACCACCAGGCTGCCGCGGATCAGGTGCACATACGCAATGCGGCCTTCGTCCAGCGCATGTGCGGCTTGCTCGCCTTCCTGCAGGATGCTGGCGTAGATGGCCGCATCCTGGTGGATCAGCACGGAACCCTGGCGCCCGTCGGACGAGGCGATCAAACGCAGCTTGCCGCGTTTGCTTTCCGGCGTAAAATGTTTCTCTTCATAGCTGGGCGGAATGCCCGTCACGTTCGGCTGGATCCAGATCTGCAGGAAGTGCAAGCCATCCGTGGCGGAATGATTGAACTCGCTATGGCGCACGCCGCTGCCGGCGCTCATGCGCTGCACATCGCCGTAGTGCAGCACGGAACCGGTACCCATGCTGTCCTTGTGTTCCAGCGCGCCGTCGAGCACATACGAAATGATTTCCATGTCGCGGTGGCCGTGCGTGCCAAAGCCCTGGCCTGGCGTGACGCGGTCTTCGTTGATCACCAGCAAGGGGCCAAAACCCATGTGCAGCGGATCGTGGTAGCTGCCGAAAGAAAAGCTGTGGTGGGAATTGAGCCAGCCGTGGTTGGCGGCGCCGCGTTCTTCGCTGTGACGAATCTGTAACATGGTGGACTCCGTTTCTATCAATGAATGTGCGATAATTTCGAAGGAGCGTTGCCCGGCTGCTGCCTTGCTACCGATGCTGCCCTTCGCTGTACGATGGAGAAAGTATAGGCCGCCTGCTCCAGAAAGAAAAACGGAAAATCTTGCGACCTATGATCGAAAAAATCGAATGTTAAGACTGAGCCTGGAAGCCTTGCAAATCGTCGACGCCATCGACCGTCGCGGATCGTTCTCGTCGGCCGGCAAGGAATTGCATAAAGTGCCGTCCACCATTTCCTATACGGTGGCCAAGCTGGAAGACGACCTGGGCGTGCAAGTGTTCCGGCGCAATGGTCCGAAAGTCATGCTGACGGCGGCCGGCCAGGAGTTGCTGAAAGAGGGCCGCTATTTATTGAAGGCGGCACAGGACCTCGAACACCGCGTCCGCCGGGTGGCGTCCGGCTGGGAAACAGAGTTGTCCATCGGCATCGATTCCATGTTTTCCGCCGTGGCCCTGGCCGACGACGTGCGCGCCTTCTATGAAGTAGCGCAACAGACGCGCTTGCGTCTGTCGCAGGACACCCTGTCGGGCACCTGGGAAGCGTTGCTGGACCGCCGGGTCGACTTGCTGGTGGGTGCGCCCGGCGACGGACCGGCGGGCGGCGGCTATATCGCGCAGCCGATCGGCATGCTCGACTTCGTCTTTGCCGTGGCACCCACGCATCCGCTGGCGCAGGTGGCAGAGCCCCTGTCGCGCAGCCATCTGCAGCAGTACCGGGCCGTGGTGGTGGCTGACTCGGCGCGCCAGATGGCGCCGCGCACCGTGGGGCTGCTGCTGGGGCAAGATGCCTTGAGCGTGCCGAGCATGCAGGTCAAGTTCGACTACCAGGTGCTGGGACTGGGCTTTGGCTTCCTGCCGGGACCGTGCGCGCGTGCCGCCATTGCGCGTGGCCAGCTGGTGGAAAAGGCCGTGGAAGAACCAAAACCGTCGGAAACGTTTTACCTGGCGTGGAGAGTGGGCGAGGATGGCGCTGCGCTGCGCTGGTGGATGGCGCGCATGCGCGAACCGGATGTGTTTGCCCGCCTGGCGCAGCATCTGCCGGGCCATTCGGCGTAGGTCTTAAAATGTTGACATATGCCAACATTTTTAAGTTACCATATTCATAGTATTTCGACCGTCTTTCTGCTCCGACCTGCATGCCCCATAGTGGGATTTTGATGATGACACACACCGCAGCGCCCCTGATATGTTCCCCTGACCTGGCATACGCGCGGGGTTGCCATGCTTGAGGCGAAGGTCACGCTGTGCCTGGGCCTGGCCCAGGACGCCCGTGAACAGGCTGGGGCGCAGCAGGCCGCCACTCTGGCGCGGCTGCAGGAAGAGCTGGAGCGGCTGCGCGGCGTCAGCCGGCCCGTGGTGCGCGTGGCGCTCGCCGACGCCTTGCTGGAAATCGATCCCGATGGCTTCCTGATCGGCTGGAACCATGGCGCCGAACAGATGTTCGGCTATTCCGAACTGGAAGCGCTGGGCCAGCACATCCTGTTTTTGTATCCGGAAGACGATGCGGAAGCGAGCGTGCTGGAACTGCATTTCAAGCAGGGCGACGTGGCCACTGATGTGCGCCGGCGCAAGAAGTCGGGCATGGTAACGTGGCTGCGCATGCACCGCCACGTGATCCACGATCAGGCGGGCAAGGCGTGCGGCATGGCCGTGCGCCTGTCGGCCATGAGCGAACCGCTGTCCGACCTGGACAAGGTGAGGTTGCACGCACGCATCATCGAAGACAGCGAGCAAGCCGTGCTGATCACGGACGCGGAAGAGCGCATCGTCTCCATCAACAGTTCGTTTTCCCGCATCACCGGTTATTCGCCGGCCGAAGCCATCGGCCGCACGCCGGACTTGCTGCGCTCGGGCGTGCACGACCCCGATTTCCGCGCCAAGGTGCGCGCCGCCATGCGCGGACACGGCTCCTGGCGCGGCGAAATCATCGGCAAGCGCAAGAATGGCGAACTGTTCCCGCAAGACGTCACCATCAGCGTCGTGCGCGACGAGTATGGCGAGATCAGCCATGTTTTTTCCCTGTTTTCCGATATCTCGGTGCACAAGGATGCCGAGGCGCGCATGCAGCGCATGGCCAATTACGACAGCCTGACGGGCTTGCCCAACCGCTGCCTGCTGAACCAGCTGGTGGGCCAGGGCCTGGCTGAAGCGAAACGGCAAGGCACGCATGGCGCGCTGATGGTCATCGACATCAGCCGCATCGGTTCCATCAGCGACACGCTCGGCCACGAAGTGGGCGACCAGCTGGTGATCGCCATCGGTCAGCTGTTCCGTGGCGCCTTGCGCGACGCGGACATCCTGGCGCGGGTCGACAACAGCAAGTTCGTCGTGGCGCTGTTGCATATCGAAAAGCGCGAACATGCGGCAAACGTGGCGCAAAAGCTGCTCAACCTGTTGGAAGCGCCCATCAATATCGATGCGCACGCGCTGCACGTGGGCGCCAGCATCGGCATTACCGTGTATCCGGAAGATGGCCTGGAAGCGCCGGCCCTGTTCCGCTTTGCCGACGTGGCCGTGGCCAAGGCGGGGCAGACCATCGAATCGACCTTCCTGTTTTACCGTGAAGACATGAACCGGCGGGCCAAGGAACATTTGCGCCTGGAAAGCGAAATGCGCCTGGCGCTGGGCGACAAGGAGCTGGAATTGCATTACCAGCCGAAAGTGAGCCTGGCCAGCGGGCGCATCGTGGGCGCGGAAGCCTTGCTGCGCTGGAAGCATCCGATGCGCGGCATGGTCTCGCCCGGCCTCTTCATTCCCGTTGCCGAGGAAACCAGTTTGATTCTCGAACTGGGCACCTGGGTGCTGGATGAGGCTTGCCGCCAGATCCGCAACTGGGAAGACCGTGGCCTGCACATGCCGGCCATCGCCGTCAACCTGTCGGCGCGCCAGTTCGACGAACAGTTGCCGGCGCGCATAGCGGCCGTGCTGGAACGCTATGGCGTGCGGCCCGACCAGATCATGCTGGAAATCACGGAAAGCCTGCTGATGCGCGGCGCCGACAAGGTGATCGACATCATGAACCAGCTGGTGGCCATGGGCCTGGCGCTGGCGCTGGACGACTTCGGCACCGGCTATTCCAGCCTGGCGTATTTGAAGAAATTCCCCATCAGTACCCTGAAAATCGACCGCTCGTTTGTCGTCGGCTTGCCGTTCGATGAAAACGATTGCGCCATCGCCCGCGCCATCGTCACCATGGCGCAGCAACTGCGCCAGGAAATCGTCGCCGAAGGGGTGGAAACGGCCGAGCAGATGCGCTTCTTGCGCGAACTCGGTTGCGACCAGCTGCAAGGTTATCTGTTCAGTCCTGCCGTGCCGGCGGCGGAATTCGAAGTGATGCTGGGCGAGGGGCGGCAGCTGCGCCTGGAAGCGGTGGTGATTTAATCGCTACCCAGCTGCACTTTTTCCAGCAGATAGTCGAGCATCACGCGCACCCGGGCCGGCACTTGCAAGCCCGGTCCCACGAAGACGGCGTGCACGAGTTCACGGTCGCCCGGATTGTAGTCCTGCAGCAAGGGTATTAAATGACCTTGCTCGATATCGCGCAGCACATGCTGGCGCGAAAAGCGTCCCAGTCCCATGCCCGCCAGCACCAGCTGGCGCATGCTTTCGCCATCGCTGACGCAGGTATTGCCCTGCGGCGCCACCTGCAAGCTTCCTCCGCTCCCGTCGAGGAAGGGCCAGGTTTCGTTCTGGCAGCGGAAGTTGAAGGCCAATAAATTGTGTTCGGATAATTCGAGCGGCGTGCGTGGCAGGCCATGGCGCGCCACGTACGCCGGCGACGCCACCACGACCATCGCATCTTCGCCCAGTTTGCGCGCCACCAGGTTCGATTCCTTCAGCTTGCCCGTGCGGATGGCGATGTCGGTGCGGTCTTCCAGCAAGTCGACGATGGCGTCGCTGACGACCACGTCGAGCACGATGTCGGGATAGCGCTGGGCGAACTCGGGCAAGATGGGCAGCAGATGGCGCACGCCGAACGGCACGAAACAGTTGATGCGCAAGCGCCCGCGCGGTGCCGCGCCCTGCGCCGCTTCGCGCTCGGCGCCGTCGATATCGTCGAGGATGCGCTTGCACTGCACGAAGAAGGCGTCGCCCTCTGGCGTGGTGTGCAATTGCCGCGTGCTGCGCTGGAGCAAACGGGCGCCGAGCCGTGCTTCCAGCCGGCTGACCAGTTTGCTGACTGCCGACGGCGTCAGGGCCAGGCGGCGCGCGGCGGCGGAAAAGGCGCCCGTTTCCACCACGGCCACAAACACGCCCATCTCGAACGCGCGGTTGATGTCTTGCCTGGCCATTATTGAATCCATTTCACAGGTGTTTCCATTATTAGAGTCTATATCAAAAGCGTGTGCATCGATACACTGGCTGGCTTGAACCATTGTTGGAGCCATCATGACCACCGCAAGCCCTGTTTTCCCTCCAGCCCGCAGCATGCCGCCAGGCGTTCTGGCGCTGGCCGTCGGCGCCTTTGCCATCGGCGTCACCGAATTCATCGTCGTCGGCATCCTGCCGAGCATCGCGAAAGACCTGCATATTTCCATCGAATCGGCCGGCTCGCTGGTCAGCTTGTATGCGCTGGCGCTGGCCATCGGCACGCCGCTGCTGGTGCTACTGATGTCGCGCCTGCCGCGCAAGGCGGCCTTGCTGGGACTGATGAGCGTGTTTCTGGCCGGCAACCTGCTGGCCGCCTTCTCGCATACGTTTGAACTGTTGCTGGTGGGGCGCGTCATCACGGCTGTGGCGCACGGCACCTTCTTTGCCATCGGCGCCACCGTGGCCGCCAGCCTGGTGACGAAGGCGCAGGCGGGCAGGGCGATTTCCGTGATGTTTGCGGGCTTGACCCTGGCCATGGTGATCGGCGTGCCGTTCGGCAGTTTCCTCGGCAACTTGATGGGCTGGCGCTTGCCCTTTTTTGCCGTCGTCGTGCTGGCCGCCGTGGGTCTGGGCGCCATGGCGCGCTGGCTGCCGGCCGGTTTGCAGCAGGGCAAGGGCGGCAAGGCCATGACGCAGCTGGCGGCCTTGGGCTGCGGCCCCATTTTGACGATGATGGCCGTGACGACGTTCGGCTTTGGCAGCAGCTTTGCCGCCTTCACTTTTATTACGCCCATCCTGACGGATGTGACGGGCTTTTCCGCCACCATGGCCAGCGCCTTGCTGATCGTGTTCGGCATCGCCACCTTTGCCGGCAACCTGGCGGGCGGCTACCTGACCAGCCACCTGGGCTGGCAAAAAGCCTTGCGATCGATGCTGCTGTTGCTGGCCGTCACGCAAGTGGGTGTGGCCCTGAGCATCAGCTCGCCATGGATGATGACAGTGATGCTGTTCGTCTGGGGTGTGTTCGCCTTCGGCCTGTCGCCCGCCCTGCAAGCCGGCATGCTGGCCACGGCCGAGCGCTACACGCCGCAAGCCGTCGATTTCGCCTCGGGCCTGAATATTTCTGCGTTTAATCTGGGTATTTCCTTCGGCTCCATGCTGGGTGCGCTGATGGTCTCGCACCAGTTGATGGCGTCGTCGCCGTGGGCGGGCGTGGCTGCCGCATTACTCGCCTTGCTGCCGCTGGCGTGGCTGGCGCGCAAGAACCTGGCCGCCCATGTGGCGGGTGCGGCCGTGCATTAAGGGTACAGTTCAGGTATGCACGGCGGCGGCGGGCGCCCGTTTCTGGCGCTGCGCCATGTACGAGCTGCCCATCGACGCGGCCATGATCATGGCGATGGCCAGCCACTGCCCGGCACCCAGGCGCTCGTCAAGCAGGATGTACGCCAGCATGGCGGCCACGGCCGGTTCCATGCTGCTCATGATGCCGAACGCTTGCGGCGTCAGCCGCTTCAGGGCCACCATTTCCAGCGAGATCGGTATCGCGCTGGAAATGAGCGCCACGCCCAGGCCCACGCTCAGCACGACGGGCGAGAGCAGGGCGGCGCCGCTATGCATCACTCCCACGGGCACCACCACCAGCGCGGCCATCGCCAGGCCCAGCGATACCGAATGGCCTGCATGCAAATGGCTGGCGCGCTTGCCGAAGAGGATATAGCTGGCCCAGCAGACTGCGGCGCCCAGGGCGAACAGCACGCCCGTGGGATCGAGATTGCTGACGTCGTGGCCGAGCGGCAACAGCAGCGCCAGTCCCGCCACGGCCAGGGCCACCCAGACGAAATCGAGCGGCCGGCGCGAGGCCAGCAGGGCCACGGCCAGCGGGCCGGAAAACTCGATCGCCACGGCGATGCCGAACGGAATCGTGCGCAGCGCCATATAAAAACACAGGTTCGTCAGCCCCAGCGCCGCGCCGTACAGCGCCACCGTGCGCAGGTCGGCGCGGCTCAGCTGCCAGCGCCAGGGGCGCCAGAACAGCAACAGCAGCAGGGCGGAAAAGCCCACGCGCACGGCCGTCGTGCCTTGCGCGCCGACCAGCGGGAACAGGCTGTGCTTGGCCCACGAGGTGCCCAGTCCCAGGCAGGTGACGGAGCCGAGGATGGCGAGCAGGGGAATCAGCGAGGAATAGCGGCGTAATGGCATGGTGATAAAAGGCTTGATATCGGAATAGCGAAAGTTTATTGTGTCTGCTCTGATATTTGCACTGCATTTTGACCCTCATGACGCAACTTTCGCTCGCGCCCTCCCTCGCCCTCGACGACTTCGACCTGGCGATCCTCGACATCTTGCAGCGCGATAACACGACCTCGCAGCGCGAAATCGCCCAGGCCGTGCATTTGTCCGCGCCCGCCGTGCAGCGGCGCATCCGCCGCCTGCGCGAAAGCGGCGTGATCCGTCAGGAAGTGGCCGTGCTCGACGCCAGTCGCCTGGGCCGCCCCTTGATACTCACGGTGGAAGTGCATCTGCACGACGAGCACCCGCAGCGCACGGCCGGCCTGCGCGCGCGCATCATGGCCGAGCCTGCCATTCAGCAGTGCTACGGCATCACGGGCGAGGCCGACTACCTACTGGTCATTACCGCCAGCAGCATGGCCGAATACGAGGCGCTGACGGAACGTTTGTTCGGCGGCGACGACAATATCCGGCGCTACCGCACCTCGGTGGCCTTGACCTGCCTCAAGATGGGCTTGCACGTGCCTCTGGGATAGAGCGATGGGCACCTCCGACACGACGCAATCCTCTGTGACGGCCGCCATGCCCGCCAGCCTGCGCGCCGCCGTGGCTGCTTATCAATGGGCGCGCGACAGCGTCGGTGAGTCGGACGCTGCCGTCTACCGGCTGCGGCGCAAGGGTGGTGCGCCGGACCTGTACCTGAAGCACGGCAGGGGTAGCGCCGCCGCCGACCTTGCCGATGAACTGGCGCGGCTGCGCTGGCTGGCGCCCTACCTGCCCGTGCCGGCCGTGGTGCAGTTCGCCCGCGTGGCAGACCCGGAGCAGGCATGGCTGCTGCTGATGGCCTTGCCAGGCACAACGGCGTCCGCAGTGCTGGAAGCGCACCCCGCGCTGGGTCGCGTCGTGGTCGACGCGCTGGCGGCCTTCCTGCGCCGCCTGCATGCGCTGCCCGTGAGCGACTGTCCGTTCGACGCCGGCCATGCCGTTCGGCTGGCCCAGGCGCGCCAGCGCATCGATGCGGGCCTGGTCGATGCCGACGATTTCGATGCCGGGCGCCAGGGCTGGACGGCGGAACAGGTGTGGACGGCGCTGCAAGGCAATCTGCCCCGCGTGCCCGACCTCGTTGTCACGCATGGCGACTTCTCGCTGGAAAATATCGTGATGCAGGAAGGCGCCGCCGTCGCTTGCATCGACGTGGGACGGGCGGGCGTAGCCGACCGTTACCAGGACCTGGCCATCGCATGGCGTGCTCTCGGTGAGTTGGACGCCGCGCTAGCGCAAAGGTTGTTGCAGCAATATGGGATTGCTGATGCCGATCAAGGCAAGCTGCAATGGCACTTGCTGCTCGACGAGCTGTTTTGAATGTTCGCAGTCATCGCGGCGTCGCGCGCCCGTGTCGCCCACGCCGACCTGTGCGCGTGGCACAAGTGCGTGTCACAATGCGTGACCCGCACGCCACGTGCCACTCATCCCAGGACTTTCATGACCCGCGCCATCCTCGACGAAGCCCAGATCCATCCCGCCGCCCGCCCTTTGATCGGCAGCAAGCACCAGGACATCGTGCGTGAAGTGCAGGCCGCCATCGCCGCACACCAGGTGGTGGTGGTCGGCATGGCGCTCAATCCGTTTCCGCGCAAGGCGCGCAAAATCCTCGACGTGCTGGGCACGCCCTACCAGTACCTGCAATACGGCAGTTATCTGAACCAGTGGCATCGCCGCAATGCCTTGAAAATGTGGACGGGCTGGCCCACGTTCCCCATGGTCTTTGTCAATGGCGTGCTCATCGGTGGCGCCAGCGAACTGCAAACGCTGGTGGGAAATGGCGAGTTCAGCGCCATGCTGGCGAAGAAGGTGCGCCAGTTTTAAGACCCGCCTTACTTCTTTTATTCGCCCGGCCGCCAAGGCGACTTGCGCGTGCGCAAGGGGTCGAGCAAGCCGCGCAAATCATTGTGGTCGAGCTCGTACATCAGCGCAATTAAACTGCCCAGTTCGCCCGAGGGGAAACCTTCGCGCGCGAACCAGCCCAGGTAGTGTCCCGGCAAGTCGGCCAGCAAGCGTCCCTGATATTTCCCATACGGCATTTCGCGCGTGACCAGCAGCGCCAGTTTTTCTGAATTCATGGTGGTGACCCCGTGTTGATGCGGCCAGTGTAGCCGACCATTATATTCTTGATTTGAGCGCAACTATCTTCTGCCCGATGAGGTATTTTTAGAAACAAAGAAAACCCCGATACTGCATGCCACCATCATTTATCGGAGTTTGTCATGCCCATTGCCTTGCTCGCGCTGACCCTCAGCGCTTTTGCCATCGGAACCACCGAGTTTGTCATTGTCGGGCTGTTGCCCACCATCGCCGCCGACCTCGGCGTTAACCTGCCGTCGGCCGGCTTGCTGGTCAGCCTGTATGCGCTGGGCGTCGCCGTCGGGGCGCCCGTGCTGACCGCCCTGACGGGCAAGATCCCGCGCAAAACCTTGTTATTGTCGCTGATGGTCCTGTTCACCTTGGGCAATTTGCTGGCCTGGAAGTCGCCCGGCTACGAAACCCTCGTCATCGCCCGTATCCTGACGGGGCTGGCGCATGGCGTATTCTTTTCCATCGGCTCGACCATCGCCACCTCGCTGGTGACTAAGGATAAGGCGGCCAGCGCGATCGCCATCATGTTTACGGGCCTGACCGTGGCCCTGGTGACGGGTGTGCCGCTGGGCACCTTCATCGGCCAGCATGTCGGCTGGCGCGAAACCTTCCTCGCCGTCTCGGCGCTGGGCCTGGTCGCCTTTGTCGGCAGCCTGCTGTACGTGCCATCGACGATCGCCCACAGCAAGCCCGCATCACTGTTGCAGCAAGTGCAGGTGCTGGGCCAGCCGCGCCTGCTGCTGGTATACGCCATGACGGCCGTCGGCTATGGCGGCTCCTTCATCGCCTTTACCTACCTGGCGCCGATCCTGCAGCAAGTATCGGGTTTCAGCGCCGGCGCCGTGGGCGCGGTGATGCTGGTGTATGGCGTGTCCGTGGCCTTCGGCAATATCTGGGGCGGCAAGCTGGCCGACAAGCAGGGCCCGGTGCGTGCTCTGAAGCAGATCTTCTTGCTGCTGGCGTTGGTGTTGCTGCTGTTGACCTTTACGGCGCCGCATCCCGTGCTGGTCGTCATCACCGTGCTGCTGTGGGGCGCAGTGGCCTTCGGTAATGTCGCGGGTTTGCAAGTGTATGTGGTGCAGCAAGCGGAGCACTTCACGCCCCGCGCCGTGGACGTGGCCTCGGGCTTGAATATCGCCGCTTTTAATCTTGGCATCGCCGGTGGCGCCTGGGGCGGCGGCCTGATCGTCGAACACCTGGGCCTGGTGCATACGGGCTGGATCGGCGCCCTGGTCGTGCTCGGTGCATTCGGCTTGACGGCCCTGAGCGGCCGCCTGGATCGCCTGAACCCGATTCCCGTGCGAGCTGGCGGCGAAAAGTCGATGCATGCGGCGGGCCATTGACACCTCGCTTGCCCTTGCTTCACGGTGCAGTTTGCCTGTAATCAAGCTGAAATATTTGTCGTTTATGCTCCGGCCTCGTAATCAAGCTGGTCTGTCCCACGATATTTATTTATAACGGAAGAAACAAAAAATGTCGAATTACGCCCCTGAGTCCTCACGCCGCCGCCTGTTGCAACTGTTTGCCGGTGCCCCCATGCTGCCGTTGGCCGGCTTGACCGGTGTCAGCGCCTTTCTGTCCGGTTGTGGCGGCAGTTCCGATAACGACCTGCCGCCGGTGACCACGCCAGTCACGCCCACCGCGACGTTTACCACGGCAGAATTCACCGGCATGGCGGCGCCGCTGGCGAGCGCGCCTGCCGCGCTGGCCACGACCACCGTCGGCTCCAAGCTCAAGGTCAATTTCAGCGATGGCAGCAGCAACAGCTATAACCTGGCGTACCAGCCTTTCTTCCTGACCGGTGACCGGGTGCCGGACGGCAAGGGCGGCAGCGTGATTGCGGGCGCTTATTTCGACATCAAGAACCAGCCCATCATCGACAGTTCGGTGCCGGGCAAGGAGCGCCAGTTCTTCTCGGACTCGCCAGACGGCAGTTCGATGCTGACGGTTGCCAACGCCAGCGTGACCGGCGTCAAGGGCAAGCCTGTGTTTGCCGTGGTGCAGTTTGAATACAATTCGTTCAACCAGGCCGGCGCGTCCACCTACGGTACGCTGCCGTCGCCGATCGCCGTGCTGACCCTGGACCAGGACCAGACCACCGGCAAGTTGTCGCTGGTGAAATACCACAATGTCGATACCTCGTCCGTCAAGGGCCTGTGGATTACCTGCGGCGCCAGCCTGTCGCCATGGAACACCCATCTGTCGAGCGAAGAATATGAACCCGATGCCTTCGACCAGGGCCTGGGTGGCCAGTCGCTGGCTGTGCTCAAGGAATTCAGCAAGAACGTCTTTGGCAATACGGCTACCGCCAATGCGTATGACTACGGCCACTTGCCGGAAGTGTCGGTGAACCCGGACGGCACGGGCAGCATCAAGAAACACTACTGCCTGGGCCGCTACTCGCGCGAACTGGTGCAGGTGATGCCAGACCAGCGCACCATCCTGGGCGGCGACGACTATACGAATGGCGGGTTGTTCATGTTCGTCGCCGACAAGGTCGCCGACCTGGCGGCAGGCGGCACCCTGTACGTCGCCAAATACACCACCCAGCTGACCGAGACCACCACCGGCAAGCTGCAATGGGTCAAGCTGGGCCATGCGACGCACGCCGAAATCAAGGCGCTGGTCGACGGTGGCATCAAGGCTACCGATATCATGGATTCGACCTTGGCCGATCCGTCCGACGCCAGTTACACGAAGATCGTCCTGAACAAGAAAACCGCCTGGGTCAGAGTCAAGGCGGGCCAGGAAAAGGCCGCCGCTTTCCTGGAAACCCACCGTTACGCCGCCCTCAAGGGTGGCAGCATGGCCTTTACCAAGAACGAAGGCACGACGGTCAACGCCAAGGACAAGATTGCCTACTCGGCGTATGCCAACATCCAGGATTCGATGGTCGAAGGCGGTGCGGGCTACGTGGCTGGCAACAACGTCAAGTTCAAGAAACTGGTGGCGGGCGGCGTTGTGTCGCACAAGCTTGCGGGCGGACAGAAGGATGACACGGGCGCGGCGATCGACAGCGAATGGGTGCCGAGCGAATCGACCCTGCTGATCGCGGGGGAAGACATCGCGGCCGATGGCCTGGGCAATACGGCCAACCCGGCCAAGATCGCCAGTCCCGACAACCTGAAGTTCTCGGAAAAACTGCGTACCTTGTTCATCGGCGAGGACAGCGGCAACCACCTGAACAACTTCCTGTGGGCGTATAACGTCGATACCAAGAAGCTGGAACGTTTGCTGTCCTGCCCGGCCGGCGCGGAATCGACGGGCCTGCATGCGGTCGATGAGATCAACGGCTGGACCTATGTGATGAGCAACTTCCAGCATCCGGGTGACGAGTGGAACCGCTTCCCCGGCCTGCCATCGGCGCTGAAGGATCAGATCAACATCCTCATCAACACCAACTACAACAGCAAGGCCAGTGGCGCTGTCGGCTATCTGACGGCGGAACTGGCGCAGGTCAAACTGTCGAAATGATGCGCGTCAGCTGATCTGGCCGCGGGTATGTAGGGCAGGGAGGCGCAGGACTTCCTTGCCCTGTGCGCGCGGCTGGGGACATGGCTGCATGGTCTTGGCTGGAAGGCAAAGTAACTTTCTGGCAGAAAACAGCAAAACGGGGGAAAATGGCGCTTCCCTTCCTTTGGCGTCCCCTACCATGTCCGATACTGCAGCTTCACCGCTACGCCTGCGCACCGCTATCAATCCGAAACCGCTGGGCGTTGCCCTGTTGCTCATCGTACTGGGTGCGTGGTATCTGGCGCTGACCGTCGGTGCCACCCAGTCCGCGCTGTACGTGGTGGGTGCCTTGCTCGGCATTACGCTGTATCACGCGGCCTTCGGTTTCACGTCCGCCTGGCGCGTCTTCATCGCCGATGGCCGCGGCGACGGCTTGCGCGCGCAAATGCTGATGCTGGCCGTGGGCGTGGCGCTGTTCTTCCCCGCGCTGTCGGCCGGCAGCCTGTTCGGCACGCCCGTCGCGGGCCTGGTTTCTCCCGCCGGCACCTCCGTCATCTTCGGCGCCTTCATCTTCGGCATCGGCATGCAGCTGGGCGGCGGTTGCGCCTCCGGCACCCTGTACACGGTCGGTGGCGGCAGCACGCGCATGCTCATCACGCTGGCCGCCTTCATCGTCGGCTCCGTGATCGGCACGGCGCACATGCCATTCTGGACGGCGCTGCCACAATTGAAACCCATTTCCCTCGTCACAAGCCTGGGCCTGGTACCCGCGCTGGCGCTGAACTGGATCGTTTTTGCATTGATCGCTGGCATCACGGTGCTCGTCGAAAAACGCCGCCATGGCAAGCTCGTCGCCACGCCGCTGCGCCCGGCGCAGTCGTCGCCGTGGCTGCACGGCCCGTGGCCGCTGGTGGCGGGCGCCATTGCGCTCGTCGTGCTGAACTTCGCCACCCTGGCGCTGTCGGGCAAGCCGTGGGGCGTGACGTCCGCGTTCGCCCTGTGGGGCGCGAAAGCGGCGTCCGTGGTTGGCATCGATACGGCCAGCTGGGCCTACTGGTCGACCAAGGCCAACGCGGCCGCCCTGGCCGCGCCGCTGACGCAAGACAAGACTTCCGTGATGGATATCGGCATCGTGCTGGGCGCCATGCTGGCGGCGGCCCTGGCCGGCCGCTATGCGCCCGTGTGGCGCATCCCGCGGCGCTCGATCATCGCCGCCGTCGTGGGCGGCTTGCTGCTGGGCTACGGCGCGCGCCTGGCCTACGGCTGCAATATCGGCGCGTATTTCAGCGGCATCATCTCGGGCAGCCTGCACGGCTGGCTGTGGCTGGTGTGCGCTTTCGTCGGCAACGTCGTCGGCACGCGCTTGCGTCCGTGGTTTGGGCTGGAAGTGGAGCGCGTGAAACCGTCCGGCTGCTGACACCGGCGCCAACAGGGGCTTTGCTGTATATTTCTGCCCCTGTTCACCTTGCCGCCAGCGTCTCTCCCATGCCCCCCCTCATCCTGTTTGCCGTCGTCCTCGCATATTTCCTGATCCTGCTGGGCGTGGCATGGCGCACCTCGCGCCATGCCACCAACGACAGTTTTTTCATCGGCAACAATGACAGCAACTGGATGCTGGTGGCCTTCGGCATGGTGGGCACCACCCTCACGGGTGTGACCTTCATCAGCGTGCCCGGCGCCGTGGGCAGCAACGGTTTCGGCTACATCCAGCTGATGATCGGCTATGTCCTCGGCTACCTGGCCATCACCTTCATCTTGCTGCCGCTGTACTACCGGCTGCAGCTCACATCGATTTACCGCTACCTGGAATGGCGCCTGGGACGGCGTGCCTACCAGAGCGGGGCGGCATTCTTCATCCTGTCGCGCCTGCTGGGCGCCACGGCGCGGCTGTATCTGGTGGTCAATATCCTGCAAGCGACCATACTCGATAGCCTGGGCGTGCCATTCTGGCTGACGTCGTGCGTCGTGCTGCTGCTGATCCTGCTCTACACCTACGAGGGCGGCGTAAAAACCATCGTCTGGACCGATACCCTGCAAACGGCGTGCATGCTGGCAGGTCTCATCATCTGCAGCGTGTTTTTGTTGCGCGAGATGGATCTGTCCTTCATCGACAGCCTGGAGCGCATGCGCGCGCAGGGCCTGACGCGCATCTTCACCGTCGACCCGGACAGCCCCGCCTATGTGTGGAAGCACATCGTGGCCGGCATGTTCATCACGATCGCCATGACTGGCATGGACCAGGAAATGATGCAAAAGAACATTTCCGTGCGCACTTTGCGCGACTCGCAAAAGAACATGCTCAGCCTGACCGTGGTGCTCACCGGCGTGCTGCTGCTGTTCCTCTTCCTCGGTGGCTTGCTGCACCTGTACGCGCCGCTGGCAGGCGTGACGGCCACGGGAGATAAACTGTTCCCTGCCGTCGTGCTCGGGCATTTCCCCGCCGTGGTGCAGCTGATTTTCTTCATCGCCCTCATTTCCGCCCTGTTTCCCAGCGTGGATGGGGCGCTCACTGCCCTGACGTCCACTTTCTGCATCGACATCCTGGGCCTGCAGCGCAGGCCGGAGTTGAGCGCGGCGGCGCAGATGCGCTGGCGCCGCCGTGTGCACCTGGGGTTTGCCGCACTGTTTTTGATCCTGATCATGGCCTTCAAGTGGCTGGACGACCCCAGCATGATCGTCGTGATCCTGAAGCTGGCCAGCTATACCTATGGTCCGCTGCTGGGCCTGTTTGCCTTCGGCCTGCTGAGCCGGCGCGATGTGCGCGACCGCTGGGTGCCGCTGGTGGCCGTGGCGGGGCCGCTGCTGTGCGCGCTGATCGAAGGGGAGCAGGCGCGGCTGTTCGAACATTACCGCATCGGCCTGGAATTGCTGATCCTGAATGGCGCCCTGGTGCTGGGCGGCCTGTTCCTCATTTCCACGCCGGCAGGGCAGGCCATCAACGGCGCGGCACACTTGTCAAAATAAGACGATTCAGCCCGTTTTCAGTTATATTGGTTTCCTTTCGGTACACAACCCCACGGAGCATCAATGTCACTCAACCCCTTCCCGCCGCTGCGCCGCGGCTTTGGCGCATTCTGGCGCGCGCTGGACGCCACCCGCCGCGCGGTCATCAACCTGATTTTCCTGCTGATCGTCATCGCCATCCTGATCGCCATCTTTGGCGGCGGCGCCAAGCCCCTGGCGGAAAAGACCACCCTGGTGCTGGACTTGCAAGGCCCGCTGGTCGAGGAAACCCCGGGCGGCGTGCGCGAGGCGGTGCTGGCCAATGTGAGCGGCGAAGTCAAGAAAAACGTGCAGTTGCGCGACGTGCTGGCGGTACTCGATACGGCGTCCAAGGACAAGAACATCGGCTCCATGGTGATCCTGCTCGACGAGCTGCAGGGCGGCGGCCTGGCGTCGCTGCGCGAAGTGGCGGCCGGCGTGGAACGTTTCCGCGCCACGGGCAAGAAAGTCACGGCCTGGGGTTCGAGCTACAACCAGCGCCAGTACCTGGTGGCGGCCAAGGCCGACGAGGTATTCCTGCACCCGATGGGTGGCGTCATGCTGGAAGGCTTTGGCCGCTACCGCAATTACTACCGCGACGCGCTCGATAAAGTGGGCGTGACGGTGAACCTGCTGAAAGTGGGCACGTACAAGAGCGCGGCCGAGCCGTTCATCGCCAACGGCCCGTCCGAAGCGGCGGCCGAAGCGGACCGCTACCTGAACAACGGCCTGTGGACCACCTACACGACGGACGTGGAAAAGGCGCGCAAGCTGCCGGCCGGCGCCATCATGCAAACGATCGACAACCTGCCCGCCATGATGACGGCCGCCGGTGGCGATATTGCCAAGCTGTCGCTCAATGGCAAGCTGGTCGACGGTCTTAAAACGCGCGATGAACTGCGCCAGTTCATGATGGCGCGCGGCGCCAAAAATACGGAAGGCACGAACTTCCGCCAGATCAATTACACGGATTACCTGGCGCGCCTGCGCCCCGTGCATATCGGCGACGCCGTCGGCGTGGTCATCGCCTCCGGTGAAATCGGCGACGGCATCGCTTCACCGGGCGCCATCGGCGGCCTGTCCACCTCGCGTCTGATCCGCCAGGCACGCGAAGACAAATCGATCAAGGCCATCGTGCTGCGCGTCGATTCGCCGGGCGGCAGCGCCTTCGGCTCGGAATTGATCCGCCGCGAACTGGAACTGACGCGCGCCGCCGGCAAACCGGTGGTCGTTTCGATGGGCAACGTGGCCGCTTCGGGCGGTTACTGGATCAGCACCTCGTCAGATGAAGTGATCGCCGACGCGGCCACCATCACCGGTTCCATCGGCGTGTTCGCGATTCTGCCGACGGCCGACAAGGTGGTGGAAAAGCTGGGCATCCACACCGCCGGTTCGCCCACCACCTGGCTGGCCGACGCAGGCAACCCATTGCGTCCGCTCGACCCGCGCTTCGCGCAAGTGATCCAGGGTTCGATCAACCACGTGTATGGCGACTTCCTGAACCTGGCCGCCAAGGCGCGCAAGACGACGCCGGAAAAGATCGATGAAGTGGCGCAGGGCCGCGTCTGGACAGGCTTGCAGGCGAAAGAGCGCAACCTGGTCGACCGCATCGGCAGCTATGGCGATGCGCTGGCATCGGCCGCCAAGCGCGCCAAGCTGGGCAGCGATTACCGCGTGACCTACCTGGAGCAGGAAACGTCGAACGTGGACCGCTTGATCGGCATGTTCGGCTCCAAAGCCATGGCCTCGCTGGGCCTGGGCGAGCACGTGAAGCTGGGCCTGGCCACGACGGGCTTGCCGGCCGACGCGGCGCTGGGCATGGCGCAGGACCTCTCCTGGCTGTCGGGCATCACGCGCGAACACAAACCGTTCATGGCCCTCACGCACTGCCTGTGCGAGGTGCCACTCGGCGGCAAGTAATACCCACATCGACAACCTACCCAAGCCGGCTTCGCCCGGCTTGTTTTCTATGCAGAGCAGACTATGGCAAGCGACATGAATACACGCACTGACACGGCGATCACCATCCGTCCCTGCGCCAAGGGCGATGAACAGGCGCTGGCGCTGGTGGGGCAAGCCACTTTTCTTGAAGCGTTCGCCGGCATCCTCGATGGCGCCGACATCATCGCCCATTGCCAGCGCCAGCACGACGTGCAGCTGTATCGCGACTGGCTGGCGCTGCCGGCCATGCGGCTGTGGCTGGCCGAGGCCACGCCCGGTGGCGCGCCCGTCGGCTACCTGGTGCTCAGTCCCGCCAGCCTGCCGGTGGCGGACCCGCATCCGCAAGACCTGGAAATCAAGCGCATCTACCTGCTGCACCGCTTCCAGGGCCAGCGCGTGGGCCAGCGCCTGATGCAGGCGGCGCTGAGCCAGGCGCGCGCCAGCGGGGCGGGAAGGGTGCTGCTGGGTGTGTACGCGGAAAACCACGATGCGCTGGCGTTTTATGCGCGCTGCGGCTTTGCGCAAGTGGGCCGGCGTACTTTCCGCGTGGGCCGCACCGACTATCAGGATGTCATCCTCGGCCTGACCTTGTAAAGCCAGGTAAAGAAGTCCCGCCGCCTGAGCACCCGGATGGCGCCAGGTCAAGGCCGATGGCGGGAGATTTGTAGCGAGTTTGTATCTGCATGCGAGTCGCCCGCGCACCGCTGGCGCCGGGGCGCGAGGCCCCGCAAGCCTGATTTTTCCACCGTTCCCTCACAGCGCAGGCACGCCAGCCTGTCCTCCTGATCCTCGCATGCCAGCCTGGCTGTGTGTAATTGTTTCAAGTAGAAATGAAACAGATACATGACTATGCTAGAGTCGTTTCGCGCTAGGGAGCGCTGTTTTTTCAGCTGATTTTCAGCTCTTGACTCCCTGACTGCTTTGTAGCTCATTCAACCCCGAAAAACGGTCGTCCGGCCTGAGTGTGTTCCACCTCGGCCGGCGCCACAGACTCGCCGTGCCCGCGGCGTATACAAGGATAAGCGATGGATTCGCAGACAACACCCAACACCGCGCGGCGTAGCCGCCGTTCGAAAATCGTCGGCACAGTCATCGCGCTGGCCGTGATGGCTGCGCTGGGGGGCGGTGCCTGGTACCTGACCCACTCCGGCACCAGCGTCCAGGGCGGTCCTGGCATGGGCGGTCCTGGCGGGCCAGGTGGCCCCGGCGGGCGCCGTGGCGGTCCATCGACCACCGTGGGCGTGGCCACGGCCGTCAAATCTGACTTGCCCGTGGTGCTCGATGCGCTGGGCACGGTGACGGCCGCGTCCACCGTGACGGTGCGCCCGCAAGTGTCGGGCATTTTGAAGGAGCTGAAATTCAAGGAAGGCGGCATGGTCAAGGCGGGCCAGGTGGTGGCGCAGATCGACCCGGCGCAGTTCGAGATGGCGCTGATGCAGGCCACGGGCCAGCGCCAGCGCGATGAAGCGCAGCTGGAAAACGCACGCCTGACCCTGAAGCGCTATCAAACCCTGCTGGGCCAGGATTCCATTGCGCGCCAGGATGTCGATACGCAGGCCGCATTGGTGAAACAGCTGGAAGGCACGGTCATGACGGATCGCGCCGCCGAAGGCACGGCCAGACTGAACCTCGGTTATACAAAAGTGGTGTCGCCGATCAGCGGCCGCGCAGGCCTGAAGGTGGTCGATATCGGCAATCTGGTCAGCACCAGCGACGCGGGCGGCGTGGTGGTGGTGACGCAGCTGTCGCCCATCGACGTGCAGTTTTCCGTGCCTCAGGATAAAGTGCAGACCATCCAGGAGCGCCTGAATGCCGGCTCGGCCCTGGCGGCGCTGGCGTTGGACCGGACGCGCACGCACACGCTCGACAAGGGCAGCTTGAGCGCGCTCGATAACCAGGTCGACGTGCAGACGGGTACCGTGCGCGCCAAGGCCCGCTACGCGAACGACAAGATGGCCCTGTTCCCCAGCCAGTTCGTCAACGTGCGCCTGGAGCTGGGCAATATCACGGGCGCCGTGCTGGTGCCCGTCACGGCCCTGCGCCACAGTAACAACGGCGACTTCGTGTATGTGCTGAAAGCGGATAAAACCGTCACCGTGCGCATGGTCACGCGTGGCCAGGCCACCACCGACATGGTGGAAATCCGCGCCGGCCTGGAAGCGGGCGAACAAGTCATCACGGAAGGCGCCGACCGCCTGAAGGAAGGCGCGAAAGTCACCCTGGCGGGCGACAAGCCTGCCGGCGCGCGCGGTGCAGGCGCCGGTGGCGCAACGGGCGCGAACGGCGAACGCCGCCACCGCCGGCAGCAGGCTGACGGCACGGCCAGTGCATCGGCATCCGCATCGGCATCCGCGCCGGCCGCAGTGCCAGCTAGCGCGCCAGCGAAGGGCGCAGCGCAATGAGTCCATCGACTCCCTTCATCAAGCGCCCCGTCGCCACGGCGCTGCTGATGCTGGCCATCGTGCTGGCGGGGCTGGTCGGCTTCAAGTTCCTGCCGCTGGCCGCCTTGCCGCAGGTGGACTTCCCCACCATCCAGGTGCAGACCCTGTACCCGGGCGCCAGTCCCGAAGTCATGGGGCAGACCGTCACGGCGCCGCTGGAGCGCCAGTTCGGGCAGATGTCGGGCTTGCAGCGCATGAGTTCCACCAGCGCGGCCGGCGTCTCCCTCATCACCCTGCAATTTACCCTGGGCCAGACGCTGGACGTGGCCGAGCAGGAAGTGCAGGCCGCCATCAACGCGGGCGGCTCGCTGCTGCCGACCGACTTGCCGGCGCCGCCCGTGTACGCGAAGATCAACCCGGCCGACGCGCCCGTGCTGACCCTGGCCATCACCTCGGACACGATGCCGCTGACGCAGGTGCAAAATATCGTCAACACGCGTCTGGCGCTGAAAATCAGCCAGGTCAACGGCGTGGGCCTGGTCTCGCTGTCGGGCGGCCAGCGTCCCGCCGTGCGCATCCAGGGCGATACCAAATTGCTGGCCTCGTACGGTCTCGGCCTCGACAGCCTGCGCACCGCCGTCGCGGCGGCCAACGTCAACAGCGCGAAGGGCAGTTTCGACGGTCCCACGCGCTCGTTTACCATCAACGCCAACGATCAATTGGTGACGGCGGAAGACTACAAGCGCCTGATCATCACCTATAAAAACGGTGCGCCCGTGCGCCTGTCCGACGTCGCCAATGTCGTCGACAGCGCGGAAAACACGCGCCTGGGCGCCTGGTCGGGCAAGCGGCCGGCCATCATCCTGAACGTGCAGCGCCAGCCCGGCGCCAACGTCATCAAGACGGTCGACGCCATCAAGGCCCTGCTGCCGGACTTGCAGGCCAGCCTGCCGGCGGCCATGAAGCTCGATGTGCTGAGCGACCGCACCACGGGCATCCGCGCCTCCGTCGAACACGTGGAAATGGAACTGCTGTTGTCCGTGCTGCTGGTGGTGCTGGTGATCTTCGCCTTTTTGCACAGCATGCGCGCCACCGTGATCGCCAGCCTGTCCGTGCCGATTTCCCTGATCGGCGCCTGCGGCGTCATGTATCTGCTCGGCTACAGCCTGAACAACCTCTCCTTGATGGCCTTGACCATCGCCACCGGCTTTGTCGTCGATGACGCCATCGTCATGATCGAAAACATCGCCCGCTACATCGAAGAGGGCGAAACGCCGATGGCCGCCGCCCTGAAGGGCGCGTCGCAGATCGGCTTTACCATCATCTCGCTGACGGTCTCGCTGATCGCCGTGCTGATTCCCCTGCTGTTCATGGGCGACGTGGTGGGCCGCTTGTTCCGCGAATTTGCCATGACCCTGGCCATCACGATTCTGATTTCCGCCGTGGTGTCGCTGACCCTGGTGCCGATGATGTCGGCGCGCTGGCTCAAAAGCCGTGCCGATGAAAAGGTCAGCGCCACGGGCCAGCGCATCCAGGCTTTCCTCGACCGCGTGATTGTGCAGTACGACCATGCGCTGGTGTGGGTGCTGAAACGCCAGGGCTTGACCCTGCTGGTGGCCCTGGCCACCTTGCTGCTGACCGTCATCCTGTATATCACCATCCCGAAAGGCCTGTTCCCCACGCAGGACACGGGGCAGCTGAAGGCGCGCATCGAAACGTCGCAAGCCGTCTCGTACGAGCGCATGGCCACCCTGCAGCAGGCCGCCGCCAGCGCGTTGCTGGAAGACCCCGCTGTCGATACCCTCAGTTCCCTGGTCGGCGTGGATGCGGCCAACAACACCATGCTGCACACGGGCAGCATGCTGATCAACCTGAAACGCCCGCGCAGCGGCAATCAGGACGAGATCATGGAGCGCCTGCGCAACCGCGTGGCCAAGGTGGCCGGCGTGACGCTGTATCTGCAGCCGACGCAGGATCTGACCATCGATGCGGAATCGGGCCCGACGCAGTACCGCGTCTCGCTGGAGGGGGCCGATACGGCCACCGTCACCGAGTGGGCCGGCAAGCTGGCGGCGCGCATGCGCGAGCAATCGCAGCTGCGCAACGTCGTCACGGACGCGGGCGCCACGGGCGCCGCCGTCACGGTGGCGATTGACCGCGACAGCGCCGCGCGCATGTCGGTGACCACGGCGACCGTCGACGACGCCTTGTATAACGCCTTCGGCCAGCGCATCATCTCGACCATTTTCACGGAAACCAACCAGTACCGCGTGATCCTCGAAGCGCAGCCCGGCATCGTCACCACGCCGGCCGACCTGTCGGAACTGCAGGTGCGCACGGGTTCCGGCAAGTCGACGCCGCTGTCCGCGTTTGCCAGCGTCGGTGAAAAACAGGCGCCGCTGCAAATCACGCACGTGGCGCAATATCCGGCCACGACCCTCGGCTTCGATACGACGCAAGGCGTGGCGCTGGGCAGCGCGGTCGACGCCATCCGCCAGGCGGCGCAAGACATCGCCTTGCCGCCATCGGTGACACTGACGTTCCTCGGCGCGGCCGGCGCGTATGAAAATTCGCTGTCGAACCAGCTGTGGCTGATCCTGGCCGCCGTCGTCTGCGTCTACATCGTGCTGGGCGTGCTGTACGAAAGCTATATCCACCCGCTGACGATTCTGTCGACCCTGCCGTCGGCCGGCGTGGGTGCCTTGCTGGCGCTGATGATTTCCGGGCAGGATCTGGGCGTGATCGGCATTATCGGTATCATCCTGCTGATCGGCATCGTCAAGAAGAACGCCATCATGATGATCGACTTCGCCATCGAGGCCGAACGCGACGAAGGGAAAAGCCCGCAGGAAGCCATCCACCAGGCGGCGCTGCTGCGTTTCCGTCCGATCCTGATGACCACCCTGGCGGCGCTGTTCGCGGCCGTGCCGCTGATGCTGGGCTGGGGCGAGGGCGCCGAGCTGCGCCGTCCGCTGGGCCTGGCCATCTTCGGCGGCCTGATCGTCAGCCAGGTGCTGACGCTGTTTACCACGCCCGTCATCTACCTGGGCTTCGACCGCCTGGGCCAGCGCTTCGCCGGCAAGGCAAAGAACGCTGTCAGCCTGGATAAACCAGGTGCGGGGAGCGCCGCGTGAACCTGTCCGAACCGTTCGTCAAGCGCCCCATCGCCACCGTGCTGCTGACCATCGGCATCGCGCTGGCGGGCATCGGCGCCTTCTTCGTGCTGCCCGTCTCGCCGCTGCCGCAGGTCGACTATCCGACCATTTCCGTCAGCGCCAGCCTGCCCGGCGCCAGCCCCGCGACCATGGCCACCTCGGTGGCCACGCCGCTGGAGCGGCGCCTGGGCGTGATCTCGGGCGTGAACGAGATGACGTCGTCGTCGGGCACGGGTTCGGCGCGCATCAACCTGCAGTTCGACCTGAACCGCAAGATCGATTCGGCCGCGCGCGAAGTGCAGGCGGCCATTGCCGCCGCGCGCGTGGATTTGCCGGCCACCCTGCGCAGCAACCCCACCTACCGCAAGGCCAATCCATCCGACGCGCCCGTGATCATCCTGGCGCTGACGTCGAAAACGCGTACGCCGGGCCAGATCTACGATGCCGTGTCGAACCTGGTGCAGCAAAAGGTGGCGCAAGTGAAGGGCGTGGGCGACGTGGAACTGGGCGGCGGTTCGCTGCCGGCCGTGCGCGTGGAATTGCTGCCCTATCAGCTCAATCACTATGCCGTGTCGATGGAAGACGTGCGCGCGGCCATCCAGGCCACCAATGCCAACCGTCCCAAGGGGGCGATTTCTGGCGATGAGCGCAGCCTGCAAATCTATTCGGGCGCCAGCACGGCCTCTGGCGGGCGCAGCGCAGCCGACTATCGCAGCCTGGTGGTGGCGTGGCGCGACGGCGCCGCCATCCGCCTCGACGACGTGGCTGAAGTGGTCGACGGCGTGGAAAACAACAATACCCTGGGCCTGTTCAATGGCGACCCGGCCGTCATCGTACTGATCACGCGCCAGCCGGGCGCCAACGTCATCGCCACGGTCGATGGCGTGCGCGCGCTGCTGCCGCAACTGCAGGCGCAGCTGCCCGGCGACATCAAGCTGCAGGTGGCGTCCGACAGCACCAACTCCATTCGCTCCTCGCTGCACGAGATCGAATTCACCTTGATCCTGTCCATCGTGCTGGTCGTGCTGGTGGTCAGCGCCTTTTTGCGCAGCGTGCGCGCGACCATCATCCCGGCCGTGGCCACCATCGTCTCCCTGCTGGGTACCTTTGGCGTGATGTACATGCTGGGGTTCAGCCTGAACAACCTGTCGCTGATGGCGCTCACGGTGGCCACCGGCTTTGTCGTCGACGACGCCATCGTGGTGCTGGAAAACACGCAGCGCCACATCGAGGCCGGCATGGACCGCTTCAAGGCGGCCCTCTTGGGCGCGCGCGAAGTCGGTTTCACCGTGCTGTCGATCAGCCTGTCGCTGGTGGCTGTCTTCATCCCGCTGCTGTTCATGGGTGGCCAGGTGGGGCGGCTGTTCCGCGAATTTGCCGTCACCCTGTCAGCCGCCGTGATGATTTCGCTGGTGATTTCACTGACCACCACGCCGATGATGTGCGCCTGGCTGCTGAAAAGCGGCCAGCAGCATAAAAAGCCGGGCCTTGTCGCGCGCTGGTTCGAACGCGGTTTCGAGCGCATGCTGAAAGTGTATGAACATTGCCTGGACTGGGCTTTGTCCAGCGCCGCGCTGGTGATGACCATCCTCGTCTTCGTCGTCGGCCTGAACGTGTATCTGTTTGCGGCCGCGCCCAAGGGCTTCTTTCCGCAGCAGGACACGGGCCAGATCAATGGCGGCATGCGCGCCGACCAGAGCATCTCGTTCCAGGCCATGCAGGGCAAATTGCGCCAGCTGGTCGACATCATCAAGGACGATCCGGCCGTCGCCACCGTCGTGGGGTTCACCGGCGGCGGACGGGCAGGGGGCGGCTTCATGTTCATCGACCTGAAACCGGCCTCGCAGCGCACCGACAAGGGGCAAGCCGTGATCGCCCGTTTGCGTCCGCAACTGGCCAAGGTGACGGGCATTTCGCTGTTCCTCAACCCCGTGCAGGACTTGCGCATGGGCGGACGCTCCAGCAACTCGACCTACCAGTACACCCTGATCAGCGACAACCAGGCGGACCTGAAGAAATGGGCGGCGAAACTGGCCGACCAGATGAAGCTGCAGCCTGCCCTGATCGACGTCGACACGGACCAGGCGGAAAACGGCGTGGAAACCTATGTTTCCATCGACAAGGACCGCGCCACGCAGCTGGGCGTGCAAGTCAAGGATATCGACAATGCGCTGTATAACAGCTTCGGCCAGCGCCAGGTGGCGACCATCTACGATGAGCTGAACCAGTACCACGTGATCATGGAAGTGGCGCCGCGCTATGCGCAAAGCCCGGAAGCGCTGCGCTCCGTGTATGTGCCGGCCTCGAATGCGGCCGCCGTCGCGGCCACCGCCACGACAGCCACCACCGCCACCACCAGCGCCGTTGCTGCGACGGCGTCGAACACGACGGCGGCGCGCGATCCGTCCAGCGGCTCGGCCCTGTCCACGACCCTGGCGCACATGGTGCCGCTGTCCTCGTTCAGCAGCTTTGCGGAAAGCTCGACGGCGACGTCGATCAACCACCAGGGCGGCGAACTGGCCACCACCGTGTCGTTCAACCTGGCCGACGGCTATCCGCTCAGCGACGGGCAGGCGGCCGTGGCCCAGGCGGAGTCCGAAATCGGCATGCCGGTGAATGTGCGCGGCAGCTTCCAGGGGTCGGCCAAGAGCGCGCAGGACAGCAACAAGGAGCAGCCGCTGTTGATCCTGGCGGCCATCGTGGTGATCTATATCGTGCTGGGCATCCTGTACGAAAGCCTGATCCACCCGATCACCGTGCTGTCGACCTTGCCGTCGGCAGGGGTGGGCGCCGTGCTGGCCTTGCTGCTGTTCCGCATGGAATTTTCCATCATCGCCCTGATCGGCGTGTTCCTGTTGATCGGTATCGTCAAGAAAAATGCTATATTGATCATCGACTTCGCGCTGGAGGCCGAGCGTTCGCGCGGCTTGACAGCGGTGGAAGCGGTGCGCGAAGCATGTTTGCTGCGTTTCCGCCCCATTCTGATGACCACCCTGGCGGCGGCGCTTGGCGCCTTGCCGCTGGCGATCGGTTTCGGCGAGGGGTCGGAGCTACGCCAGCCCTTGGGGGTCGCCATCATCGGCGGCCTGATTGCCAGCCAGTTACTCACATTGCTGACCACCCCGGTGGTCTACATCCTGCTCGACAAGCTGCGCACGCGCGGCGCCGACGAGCAGCAATTGAGCCGCATTCCTGGGCCAGATAACCCGAGCACACAATCATGAAGCAAGTAAAACCTATCGTATCGACCGTCCCCGCACGCCACCTGCTTGCATTGGCGGCGGCTGCAGTTCTCCTGGCCGGTTGCGCCGTCAGTCCCGCGTATGAAACGCCGATGGCCGCCGCGCCGCAAACGTTCAAGGAGGCGGCCGGCTGGCAGCCTGCCGTGCCGGCCGACACCCTGGAGCGCGGTCCCTGGTGGACCCTGTTCGGCGACGCGCAGCTGAATCAGCTGGCCGACAGCATCGAGATATCGAACCAGAACGTGGCGGCCGCCATCGCCTCGTACGAGCAGGCGCGCGCGCTGGTGCGCGAACAGCGCGCCTCGCTGTTCCCGAGCGTGAACCTGACGGGCAGCGGTGCCCGTTCCGGTGGCGGCGGCGAGCAGCAGACGAACAGCAACTTCAAGGCCGCCATCGGTGCCTCGTGGGAACCGGACATCTGGGGCCGCCTGCGCGCCGGCGTGACGGGCGCGGACGCCAGCGCCGCCGCCAGCGCGGCCGACCTGGCTGCGGCGCGCCTGTCGGCGCAGGGCGAGCTGGCCATCAATTATTTTTCGCTGCGCCAGAGCGATGCGCAGATCGCGCTGCTCAATTCGACCATAGCCGGCTACAAGCGCGTGCTCGACATCACCAGCAACCGCTTCAATTCCGGCATCGCCGCCAGGTCCGACCTGCTGCAGGCGCAGACGCAGCTGGCCAATGCGCAGATCGATCTGTCCAGCCAGATGCGCGCCCGCGCGCAGCTCGAGCACGCGATCGCCATCTTGCTGGGCAAAGCGCCGTCCGACTTCAGCCTGGCCGTGGCGCCGTGGACCCTGACCGTGCCCGAGGTGCCGCTGGGCGTGCCGTCGACCCTGCTGCAGCGCCGTCCCGACATCGCGGCCGCCGAGCGCAGGGTGGCCGTGGCCAACGAGCAGATCGGCATCGCCCGCTCGGCCTACTATCCAAGCCTGAACCTGACGGGATCGTACGGTTCCGGCGCCAGCCGTGTCGGCGACCTGTTCAATGCTTCGTCGAGCCTGTGGTCGCTGGGCGTGTCGGCCGCGCAAACGCTGTTCAACGCGGGCGCCACCACGGCCAGCGTGGACGCGGCCAAGGCGGGGCATGCGGCGGCCGTGGCGCGCTACCGCCAGACGGTATTGAGTGCCTTTGGCGCCGTGGAAGACCAGTTGTCGGCCACGCGCGCGCTGGCCGAGCAGCTGGCCTTGCGCCAGCAGGCGTCGTCCGCCGCCGACCAGGTCGAGCAGCAGATGCTGAACCGCTACAACGCGGGCCAGGTCGGCTACACGGACGTGGTGACGGCGCAAGTGACGGCGTTGTCGGCACGCCGTTCGCTGGTGCAGGCGCAGGCGGACCGCCAGACGACGGCCGTGGCCCTGATCCAGTCGCTGGGCGGCGGCTGGCATACGCCGCAGGCACAGTAGGGGGACGGGCTGGCGCAGGCTGAAAAACCTGCGCCAAATTCGCGTTTTGCCGTGCGTCTTGGGTGCTAGAATGCAAGATTATCCATCCGCCAGCCTGGCGCACGTGCCGCGGCTGCATTCTTGCCGACGATGACACGCAGCAAACACAGCAAAGCTCCAGCGCCTGAGGTGGCCGCCATCGATTTTCCCGTGGTGGCCATCGGCGCGTCGGCCGGTGGTCTCGATCCGATTGTCGCTTTCCTGACGAATGTGTCGCCGCAGAGCGGCATCGCCTATGTGGTGATCCAGCACCTCGATCCCACGCAAAAAGCCATGTTGCCGGAACTGCTGCAGCGCGCCACCAGCATCCCCGTCACGGAAATCACGCAGCGCGCCGCACTGCAGCCGAACCATATCTATGTGATCCCGTCCAATGCGGACCTGAGCCTGTCCAAGGGACACTTTGTGCTCAGCGAGCCGCTGCAGCTGCGCGGCCACCGCCTGCCCATCAATGCTTTCTTCGAAAGCCTGGCGGCCGAGCTGGGCGAACTGGCCGTGGGCGTGATTCTGTCCGGCATGGGCAGCGATGGCACGCGTGGCATGCAAGCCATCAAGCAGGCCGGTGGCCTGACCCTGGCCCAGCATCCCGATACGGCCAAGTTCGACATGATGCCGCAAAGCGCAATTTCCGCCGACGCGGTGGACCTCGTCGATTTTCCCGACAAGATGCCGGAAAAGATCGTCAGTTACCTGTTTCGCAGCAGCTTCCTGGCGTTGCCGGGCAAGGCGCCGAGCGGACGCAATGCATTGCAGGAAATTGTCGCCTTGCTGTCCGAACATACGGGCAACAGTTTTTCAGACTACAAGATCAATACGGTGCTGCGCCGCATCGAGCGGCGCATGAGCTTGTACCAGATGACGTCGATGGAAGAGTACATTCCCTATCTGCGCAACAATCCCGCAGAAATCGACCTGCTGTTCAAGGAATTGCTGATCGGCGTGACGAATTTTTTCCGCGACCAGAAAGTGTGGGAGTACCTGAAGATGGTGGTTTTGCCGCAAATGCTGGCGGCCCACCCGGACGGGCGCGCCTTCAAGGCCTGGATACCGGCCTGTTCCACGGGAGAGGAAGCCTATTCGCTGGCCATGGTGTTCCACGAAGTGGTGGCCAGCAGCAACTCGCCGTCGAAATACAGCCTGCAGATCTTTGCCACAGACCTGTCGGCCGACGCCATCGACCGCGCGCGCCAGGGCCGTTTTCCATCAACGATCAGCAGCGAAGTGTCGACCGAGCGCCTGGAACGGTTTTTCATGCAGGACAAGGGCGATTACCTGGTCAGGAAAGAGATCCGCAACATGATCATCTTTGCCCAGCAAAATGTCATTTCCGATCCGCCGTTCACCAAGCTCGACATCCTGTGCTGCCGCAACCTGTTGATTTACCTCAATGCCAAGCTGCAACAGCGTTTGATTCCCCTGTTTCATTACGCCTTGAACCGCGATGGCGTTTTACTGTTGGGCAGCGCCGACACGCCCGGACATTTTTCCGAGCTGTTCGCGCCGCTGACCACATCGACCCGGCTGTACCGGCGCCTCGACAACCTGGCTCGCCAGCGCTTGCTGACATACTTTCCCACGAAGGTATCGTCGGCTACTCCTCCTACCCCCAGCGACACGAGAGACGTCAGCATGCCCGGAAAAATCCAGTCCCATGTCGAGCAATTATTGCTCCAGAAATATTCGCCTGCGGCCGTGCTGCTGAACCAGGATGGGGATATCCTGTACATCAACGGCCGCACGGGCGCCTTCCTGGAACCGGCGGCTGGCAAGGCCAACTGGAATATCCACGCGATGGCGCGCGACAGGCCGTGCGCGACGAAATGCAGACCTCGCGCGAAGAGCTCAAATCGGCCAACGAGGAATTGCAGTCGACCAATGAAGAACTGCAATCGGCGAATGAAGAGCTGACGACGTCGAAGGAAGAAATGCAGTCGCTCAATGAGGAGTTGTACACCGTCAATGCCGAGCTGCAATCGAAGGTCGATGATTTGTCGCTCGTCAACAGCGACATGAAAAATCTGCTCAATAGTACCGATATCGCCACCATTTTCCTCGACAGCGAACTGCGCATCCGCCGCTTCACGGCGCCGGCCACGCAAATCTACAAGCTGATCCAGACGGACTTGCGCCGCCCGCTCAGCGACATCGTCAACGATCTGGCCTACCCGAACCTGGAAGCGGACGCGCTGGAAGTGATCCGCAGCCTGGTGTTTTGCGAGCGGCAAGTGGAAACCAAGACGGGACGCTGGTACAACGTGCGCATCATGCCGTACCGCACGGTGGAAAATGTGATCGATGGCGTGGTGGTGACCTTCATCAATATTACAGAATCGAAACTGCTGGAAGCCCAGTTGCGGCAAATCCAGTCCGGCGCCGCGGCAGACGGGAAAGCAGGAGAGAGCGCGTCATGAGCGAACCATTCGACGACGGGTGCGGGCCGGCCAGCTTGCGAGAGCAGGCCGAGCAATTGGCGGCGCTGCAGCGCCAGTCCATAGCGCCGCCGCAGTCGAATGAAGAGGTGATGCGTCAGCTGCATGAATTGCAGGTCAGCCAGATCGAGCTGGAAATGCAGAGTGCGGCCCTGGCCGAACTGGAACAGCTGAAGAATGAGTTTGAAAGCAGCCGTGACCGTTACGCGCAGCTGTATGAACAGGCGCCCGTCAGCTATTTTTCGCTGGCGCGCGAGGGTGTCATCACGCGTGTCAATGTGGCGGCCTGCGGCTTGTTGCAGCGCGACAAGAACCAGCTGCTGGGGCGGCGTTTCGAGCAATTCGTCGCGCCGCAGGCGCAGGGCGGCTTCCGCCGTTTCCTCGATGCCGTCTTTACCAGCGGTGCGCGCCAGGTGATCGAGGCGCAACTGTTCCAAGGCGAGGCGGGCGGCATGGGCGGCATGGTGCGTATCGAGGCCAATTTCGACGCGGCCAGCGCCACGGCGCGCATGCTGGTGACGGACCTGGGCGACGAGCATGCGCGCGACTCGGCCTTGCGGCGCGCCTTCGTCATCCTCGATACCATCCGCGAAGGCGTGCTGGTGACGGACAGCGACAACCGCATCATTTCCGTCAACCCCGCTTTCACCACCATCACCGGCTACCAGGCGGAGGAAGCCATCGGGCGCGATCCGTCCTTCCTCGGCGGCGGCACGCATTTGCCGCAGTTTTATGAAGCCATGTGGCGCAGCCTGCACCAGGATGGCAGCTGGTATGGCGAACTGGTGAACCGGCGCAAGAATGGCGAGCGCTTCGTCGAAGCGCTGTCGATCACGCCCATGCGCAGCCAGGATGGCGCCATCAGCCACTTTGTCGGCGTGTTTTCCGATATCACGGAGCGCAAGCTGGCCGAAGCGGACTTGCGCGAACTGCACCGCGAACTGGACCAGCGCGTCATTGAGCGCACGGCCGAATTGCTGCGCGCCAACCAGCATCTGCAGCTGGAAGTGCAGCAGCGCGAGCGGGCGCAGGAAGCCTTGCGCGATGCCGAGCGCTTCTTTCACGCCACCATCGATTCGCTGACGGACCGGGTGCTGGTGCTGGACCAGGCGGGCAGCCTCGTGCATGCCAACCAGGCGTGCCTGGCCTTCGTCGGGCACACGCCACGGCCGCTGCAGTACCTGGAATTCTGCGAGACGGACCCGCGCTGGCAGCGCAGCGCCGGGCGCGAGCTGGCCGCCGGCATCCGCGCCGTCATTGCAGGCACGGCCGACACGTTTGCGCTCGAGTATGAATTTATCACGCGCTCAGGCCCCCGCTGGTCGCAGGCCAGGATCAGCCGTTTCCTCGGTGAAGGGCCGCTGCGCGTGGTGGTGGCGCACACGGACATCACCGAGCGCAAGCTGATGGATGGTGCATTGCGCCAGTCGCATGCGCAGCTACGCCAGCTGGCGCTGCACCTGGAAACGGCCAAGGAAGACGAACGCAAGCGCATTTCGCGCGATATCCACGATGAACTGGGGCAAAACCTGCTGGCGCTGCGCATCGATATTTCCATGCTCAGTGCGCGTACGGAAGGTTCCCATCCGCGCCTGCACCGCCGCGTTGGCGCCGTGCTCAGCAATGTCGACACCACCATCAAGAGCGTGCGCGGCATCATGAACGAGCTGCGCCCAATGGCGCTGGACCTGGGCCTGCAGGCCGCCATCGAATGGCAGGTGGGTGACTTCCGCAAGCGCAGCGGCGTCGCTTGTCGCCTGCTGATACGCGACGAGGCCCTGTTTGCCGCCATCGGCAGCCAGGTCGAGATCGTGCTGTTCCGCATCGTGCAGGAAGCGCTCAGCAACGTCATGCGCCATGCCCAGGCCAGCCAGGTCGAGATCGAGCTCAGTTCGGATGCCTGCGCCGTGTATGTGGTCATCAGCGACAACGGCATCGGCATCACGCCGCAGCAGCAGCGCAAGAAGCAGTGCTTTGGCCTGATCGGCATTGCCGAACGCGTGACGGCGCTGGGCGGCCACTTCGAGGTGGGCATGCCGGCCTCGGGCACCGGTTGCCGTTTGTCCCTGCAGATTCCCTTGCCGGGGGCTGGGCGGCCTGCCGCCTGATACAGAAATTGCAATGGGTTAATTTTTGCCGACTCAGGCTCCTGTGACAGGCTATACTTTCGCCTGCTATTTATGGAGGGGCATATCTTGTTCAAAACAATCGTTTTACCAGTCGCCTTGTTGGGCGCGTTCGCCGGCGCACACGCCGACGAAGGGCAGTGGCAACCACACCAGCTGCCACAGCTGAAAGCCGACCTGAAACGGGTCGGCATCGAAATACCTGCGGAAAAACTGGCCGACCTGAGCAAGCATCCGATGAGCGCCATCGTGTCGCTCGGCGGTTGCTCGGCCGCTTTCGTCTCCGACGCGGGCCTGGTGGTGACGAACCACCATTGCGCGTATGGCGCCGTGCAGCGCAATTCCACGCCGGAACACAATTACATCACCAACGGCTTCCTGGCCAAGACGCGCGCCGCAGAGCTTCCGGGCGGTCCGAACAGCCTCGTGTATGTGACCGACAAGGTGGAGAACGTCAGCGAGCGCGTGCTGAAAGGCTTGACGGCCGACATGACGGGCCGCGCGCGCCACGAAGCGGTGGAAAAGCGCGTCAAGGACTTGATCGCCGAATGCGAAACGGACAAGATGTACCGCTGCTCCGTGCCCGCCTTCCACCGCGGCCTCGAGTACTACCGCATCCGCCAGATGATGATACGCGACGTGCGCCTGGTGTATGCGCCATCGGACAAGATCGGCAACTTCGGCGGCGACATCGATAACTACGAATGGCCGCGCCACACGGGCGACTACTCGTTCCTGCGCGCCTACGTGGGCAAGGATGGCCGTCCGGCCGATCCGTCGCCCGACAACGTGCCGTACAAATCGAAGGACTTCCTGGTGGTGTCGGCCGAAGGCTTGAAAGCCGGCGATGGCATCTTGCTGGCAGGCTACCCCGGCCGCACCAGCCGCTACAAGCTGCCGGCGGAAATCCGCTTCGCGCGCGATACTGCCTTCCCCCTGAAAGTATCCGAACTGCAAGCCGACCTGGCCGTGATGGCCGATGCCACCCATGGCGACGCGGCCGCTGCCGTGCGCTATGCGAGCGTGGTGAAGAGCATTAACAACGTGCTGAAGAAAACCCAGGGCTTGCTCGACGGTTTCGCCCGCAAGGACATCGCCGCCATCAAGGACGTGCAGGATGCCGAATTCCGCGCCTGGTACGCCAGGCAGCCGAATGTCTCGACTACCCTGCTGGCAGAACTGGACGCGGCGATCGCCAGCGACATGGCCTTGAGCGAAGAAGAGTTCGCCTGGTCCGTGGCCACCAACAGCGACTTGCTGAAAAGCGCGCGCACCATCTACCGTTTGTCGCTGGAGCGCCAGAAAGCGGACGCCGAGCGCGAATCGGGCTTCCAGCAGCGCGACCTGGCCTTCATCAAGGCCCGTTTGGCTCGCCTGGAACAGTCGTATGTCAACCAGGTCGACCAGGCGCGTTTTGCCGCGGGCCTGAAGCGTTACGCGCGACTGGCCGCGAAGAGCCATCCGCAAGGCCTGGACGCGCTGCTGCCGGCGCCAGCGGCCGTGCCGGCCCTGTACCAGCAAACGCAGCTGGCTGATACGGCCAAGCGCCTGGCCTGGCTGGAAAAGGATCAGGCTGCCGTGGCCCGGTCTGACGACGCCTTCATGCAGCTGGCCGTCAAGTTGCAGCCAGTGGAACTGGCGCTGGAAGAGCGCCGCAAGGAAATCGACGGCAACCTGGAACGCGTGATTCCGCAATACATGCAAGCCGTGATTGCCTGGAAAAAGTCGCAAGGCAAGCCGGTGTACCCTGACGCCAACTCGACCCTGCGCGTTACCTACGGCACGGTATCGCCGTACTCGCCGCGCGATGGCATCACCAAGGGACCGTTCACGACCGTGGAAGGCATCGTCGAGAAAGTCACGGGCAAGGCGCCGTTCGAAGCGCCGCAAGGCCTGATTGATGCCGTCAAGGAAAAACGCTACGGCCAGTTCCGCGACCCGGTGCTGGGCACGGTCCCCGTCAACTTTTTGACCAGCGCCGACACCACGGGCGGCAATTCCGGCTCGGCCGTGATGAACAAGCGTGGCGAACTGATCGGCCTGAACTTCGATTCGACGTATGAATCGATCACCAAGGACTGGTACTTCGACACGGCCATCACGCGCGCCATCCACCTCGACATCCGCTACATGCTGTGGGTGATGAAGGAAGTGGACCACGCGGATAACTTGCTCAAGGAAATGACGATCAAGTATCCGAAAGCTGCCAAGAAGTAAGTATCAGCTTTAACTTCAACTCGCGCTAGCGCAAAGCCGCATCCGCCGTAAGGCCGATGCGGCTTTTTTACGCTTGCAGATGGCGCCGCCCGTTCCTTGCCCCGTTCCCACCAGGCGCGGCCCTTCCAGCAGCACAAAGCTGATGGAAAATTGATCGTCATGTAGTGCATCCAGGCCAATCGGGCATACACTATGCACGGGATCCATGGACTTCACGCATCTAAAAGAGTGATGAAAATGAAAGTTGTCAGGCTGTTTGCAATTCTCGCTATCTTGCTGGCGCTGCCTGGCCAGGCGCTCGGCGAACCGCTCAGGATTGCCACCATTCTCGGCCCGCCATGGGGATTCATGGGGAGCGACGGCCAGCCCACCGGCATGATGTACGAAATCGGCAATCGCATCGCGGAAGTTGCCGGGCTGCGCTATACCAATTCCCTTGTTCCTTATCCCAGAACCGCCGCCGATATTGAAAACGGGAGCGCTGACGTAACCATACGCTTCGGCAACGATCAAATGGCGCGCGGCGCCGTGCCGGCAGGCGTCGTCGTGTCCATGCCTGTCATCCTCGTGGGCCCATCCGGCAAGAACTACAGCAAGCTGAGCGAATTGCACGGGAAGACCGTCGGCGTGGTACGCACCAGCAAATATGTGGAGCAATTCGACACCGACAATGCGATCCAGAAGTATCCCGTTAATGACTATGTCACCATGGCAAAAATGTTGGCAATGCGACGTTTGGACGCGGGAGTGGGGTCGAGTATGGGCCTGTTTTATGGCGTGTACATGGCCGGCGTGAAACCGGAAGACATAGGCGTTCCGCTCGTCTTGGGTAGCAACGATTTCATTTTGTTTGTTTCCAAGAAAACCGCAAAGCCGGAAACGACTCGGGCACTGAAAGAGGCGCTCGATAAACTCTCGGCTAGCGGCGAGATCAAACAGATCATGAGCAAGTACAGCAAGTCATTCAGTCTGTCACAGAGATAAACCGTCCCTTGGCGCCCATGCGCGCACTGCACACATGCTGCCGTCTGCCGCGCGGGAAGTGCCACGTATAATTGCTTTACCATTTACCGCTATTCTTTTT
>JAEAMG010000207.1_pt1 | contig 90227 bp, 85 predicted proteins | sample 8958741 | NCBI WGS metagenome assembly JAEAMG01 (sample SAMN16933256, study PRJNA681125) | bioreactor sludge metagenome | isolation source: anaerobic bioreactor treating anionic surfactant - SDBS | place: India: Bengaluru | collected 2019-02-28
CTAAAACAGGCACTGCAATATATTCATGAACCGCCACTGAATGCCAATATGCTACAGCTGGCGCAAGGTTCTCATCCGGCCCAGCAGCGGCTGATTTTTGAAGAGCTGGTGGCCCATCAGATCAGTCTGCTCTCACGGCGTGCCTATATCCAGCAGATTGCCGCCCCCTCTTTTAGCCCAAGTAAAAATTTTGCCAAGCAGTTATTGGCTGGCTTGCCTTTTGAAATGACCGGTGCACAGAAACGGGTCTCCAAAGAAATTGTGCAGGACTTAAAACAGAACAAGCCGATGCTGCGTCTGGTTCAGGGCGATGTCGGTGCTGGTAAAACACTGGTGGCTGGCGTTGCTGCCTGTCATGCGCTGGAAGAAGGCTGGCAAGTGGCACTGATGGCACCAACGGAAATCCTGGCGGAACAGCATTATCTGAACTTTAAAAAATGGTTTGAGCCTTTAGGTCTGAATGTATCCTGGCTTTCAGGCAAACAGAAAGGTAAAGCTCGTGCAGCAGCTGAGCAAACCATTAAACAAGGCATGGCCAATCTGGTGGTAGGTACTCATGCCCTGTTTCAGGAAAATGTCCAATTTGCCAAACTCGGTCTGGTGATTATTGATGAGCAGCATCGCTTTGGGGTCGATCAGCGACTGGCACTACGCAATAAAGGTGCCAATAACATGACCCCACATCAACTGGTCATGACTGCTACCCCTATTCCACGCACGCTCGCCATGTCTGCTTATGGTGATCTGGATACTTCGGTGATTGACGAACTGCCACCGGGCCGCACCCCAATTCAGACCGTCACCATTCCTTTGGACCGCCGTGAAGAAGTGCTACAGCGTATTGCTACAAACTGTGCTGAAGGCAAACAGGCCTATTGGGTCTGCACGTTGGTAGAACAGTCGGAAACGCTGGATGCACAGGCTGCTGAAGCGACTTATCAGGAAATTAAGGAACGCTTTCCGCAGCTCAACATTGGTCTGGTGCATGGCAAAATGAAAGCCGATGAAAAACAATCCGTAATGCAGCAGTTTAAAGACAATCAGCTGCAACTCTTGATTGCCACTACGGTGATTGAGGTTGGCGTGGATGTGCCCAATGCTTCTATTATGGTGATTGAAAATGCCGAGCGTCTGGGACTTTCACAGCTGCACCAGCTACGCGGTCGGGTCGGTCGTGGTGCGACTGCCAGTTTCTGTGCCTTGCTATATAAAAATCCGCTTTCGCAAAATGGACAGGAACGGCTGCGCATTATGCGTGAAACCAATGACGGTTTTATCATTGCCGAAAAGGATCTGGAAATTCGTGGACCGGGTGAATTGCTTGGCACCAAGCAAACCGGGGACATGGGCTTTCGGGTCGCCAAGTTAGAACGTGATGATCATTTGCTGAATCAGGCGCATTATGTCGCGCAGCAAATCTTAAAAGACTATCCAGACAATGCCGAAGCCTTGTTAAAACGCTGGCTACCTGAAGCTCCACGCTATGCCTATGTATAAAAATAATGTAAGACACCTATAAAATAACAGGTTGAGTCGGTTATTTATTATCGTATAAGTAGCATGGATGCTGCCGATTTTGAAACCACCAATAAACTGTGCAAAATTACAACGAATTAAAAGAAGAATAAAACATGCTGCAATTGATTCACCCCTTACTGCACAAAACCATGCAGAGCCTTTTCCCCTGTATACTTTGTGGCATAGACCAGCAACGTCATCATTCAGTCTGTACAGATTGCTGGCAACAATTGCCCTGGTTGAAACAGACCATCCAACGTCAGGAAATAGAGATTCAGGCGGCCTGTCATTATGCCTATCCGATGGATCGCATCATTCAAAAATTCAAATATGAACAACAGCTGCACTTTCAAAATCTGCTTGCTGGCTCACTTATCGGTCTCAAACTTCCCAAAATCCAAGCTATTGTCCCGATGCCCATTTCCCATCAGCGTTTGGCAGAACGGGGTTATAACCAGTCTTTGGTGCTTGCGAAACTCCTGGCAAAACAGCTGAATATTCCAGTCTGGCAACCGGTTGCACGACTGGCCCAACATTCGCAAAAAGGCTTGAGCCGGATCGAACGGCTGGATCAGATTGACCAGCAGTTTGTGATTGCCACAAAGACCCGTGTGCGTTACCGCAAAGTGCTGATGCTGGATGATGTGGTCACGACCGGCAGTTCGCTACATGCTTTAAAACAGAAACTTGAAGCATTAGGCTGTCAAAAAGTTTATGCAGCCTGTATTGCCAGTGCAGAGATTTAATCTTTGGAAAGGACATACTGATTTCCCCCTTATCTCCTTGAGAAGTGTCGGCTCATCCTTGAGGGAAAAATCCTTTTACCAGTCAGAACATCATGCTTTCTGTTAAAAACCGCTTCACCCACGGCATGACAATTTCACGGGTTAAAGGTGCTAATGGGGTAGTTTGATCATCCAGATCGACCCACTTCATTTCGGCAATTTCTGCGGCAATTTTCGGGGCATGATCTAAAGTCACATAATACAGATAACTCACCAGCTGATGATCCGGCTCGTTGGCAGTTGCCGTTTCAAAACGACCGATGAATTGCTCAATCGAGGCCCGACAGCCTATTTCTTCCTGAATTTCACGCAGCATTGTGATTTCGGGTGGCTCATGGGGTTCAAGCTTGCCACCCACCTGCATAAAGCAGGACGTGTTACGTTTACGCACCACTAACAGTTGCTGTTGATCATTTAAAATAATGGCCGCCGCCACAGTAATGATATTCATGCATGTTTCACCAAAATTTCTTGATCAGCCATACCCCATTTCGGTTGTGGCGCTCTAAAAGCATCAAATTGTTGCAAAATCTCTTCAATGGAGTCCGAAGCAATCATACTGTCTGAAAAACGTGGCTGGGTAAAACCTTTTACTGTGGTCAACTGAATAAATTTCAGCAAATCATCGTAAAATCCGGCCACATTTAAAAATGCACAGGGCTTTAAATGAATACCGAGCTGTGACCAGGTCCATTGCTCAAAAATCTCTTCCAGCGTACCTGCACCACCCGGCAAGGCAATAAAGGCATCAGAAAGTTCCGACATCCTGGTTTTACGTTCATGCATATTGGCCACCACATACAATTCGGTTAAATGCGGATGAGCCAGCTCATGATCCACCAACACCCTTGGAATTACCCCAATGACTTTGCCGCCTGCCTGTAAAGCACTATCGGCCACCATACCCATCAAGCCAGAACGGCCACCGCCATAGACCAGCGTTTTACCTTGCCGGGCAAGGGTTTGTCCCACTTTTTGTGCAGTATCTAAAAAAATCGAATCGGTACCTAAAGCTGAGCCACAAAAAATTGCGATCGATTTCGTCATTGTTTCAGCCTGTTTTGCAGATGTCATATTAATAAAGTAAATTTTCAGGAGATTTTTTAATAAAAAAGCGATTGAATCAGTGTTTTTATTCAATTCCTTGTCTAAAATACACCCATCAATTCACCTATACTGCGCAGGGAAAAGACAGCATGCTTGAAGCCTTTTACGCCACAGAGCGCGGTAGTTTGGAAGATGCCACCATCAATGGTGGTTTTGATCTCCACCCGGATTTAGTGTGGATCGATCTCATTGCCCCATCACAAGAAGAACAACAATGGGTCTTAGATGCTTATGAGCAAAATTTACCGACGCTAAAATCCTTGGAAGATATTTCTTCATCGGCACGATTTTACCGTGATGATGATGGTATTTTACATATCAGCACCTACTTTTTGACAAAAAATAAAAATTTTCAGGTCGATGGCGAAACTGATGACAACTCGAGTATTTTGGCAACCGTGCAAACGGTAGCCTTTATTTTGCATAAACAACACCTGTTTACCCTGCGCGGTGAAAAACTGGTGGCCTTTCGCGCTTTCCGTGCCCGTGCCCGCCGCAATGACTATGAGATTGACTATAAAGACCCGACCTGGGTCTTGCTTGGCTTGCTGGAAGCCAAACTGGATGAACTTGCTGATATCCTGGAAGATATCCACAAGGATCTGGAAAAGTACTCTACCGAAGTGCTCAACAACCGTCATCGTGAACAGATTCTCGATCTGGATGACATGATTACCCGTCTGGCACAATTGGAAGACATACTTGGAAAAGCACAATTGTGTTTAATCGATTTGCGCCGTGTCCTGACTTTCTTGTCCCGTCCACGTGCGTTGGGCAGTCATATTTATGATGCCGATATTCGGGAACTGAGCGAAGATGTTCGATCTCTGGTCGAACATGATGCCTTCCTGTTCCAGAAGGTTCGGTTCTTGCTGGACACCACCTCGGGATTCATTAATACCGAACAGAACGATACCATCCGTCGCTTCTCGATCTTGCCAAGCATGCTCGCACCACCCATGCTGGTTGCCAGTGTGTATGGCATGAATACTGATGTACTGCCCTTTGCACGAGGAACCACCAGCTTCATTATGGTCAGTATTATTTTAGCGGCTTTCTTTATTGGACCGCTGGCCTATTTCCGCTGGAAGAAATGGATTTGATGGGTTTATATTCTCCCTCCTTTTAGGAGGGAGTTAGAGGGAGGTATTTTAAATCCCATCAATTTCATTACTTATCTAAGCTGCTTTACTCGCCAATCTAGCTACAGGAAGAAATCTAGAATTCTAATTTTATCCCCTCTCTCTAACTCTCTCCCTGAGGGAGAGAGGACTGCTCAATATTCATCTCTTACAAGCTCAGCTCAATAAAAAAGCACCTTCCGGTGCTTTTTTATTGGTTTAGCCAATCAGTTGCAGATCATCTTGCAAATGACAGGCCTGAATGATTTTCATCATTTTCTCAGGGACTGCTTTAAATTGCAGACCCTGAGCTTTCGGGGTCTGACGCAACCAGCGCACCAGTACTGCCAGTGCCAGCGTACTGCCCTGTTCCAGCTCTGCCAGATTGACTACCACCGGAAACTGATGTTGCGATTGAATCAGTTTCAAACCTTGCTGGTAATAGTCCTCTGCATTGGCATAATCTATTTTGCCGGAAACCTGCAATTCCTGATGAATGAATTGAATCACTGAACACCCTTCCCGGTTATTTTTTATTTACAGATGCATCTGGTTGGAAGTTCGCAATCGCTTTATCGATATTGCCACCATTACGTTTTACCGTTGCAGCAAACTGATTACGGAACTGTAAACCTAAATCAATACCAGCCACATTGATATTACGCACTTTCCATTGATTGCCTTTATCCACCAACTGGAAAGATACCGGAGTTTTTTCACCTTTGTTGTTAAAATCAATCGTGACCACAGGATTTTTGCTATTGGTTTCTTTATATGGACGCAGGCTATAAGTCTGGTTGGTATATTTAGCAAACGCTGTACCGTAATTTTCGATTAAAGTTTCACGAAAATTGTGTTCAAACTTGGCACGCTGAGCAGCCGTACTATACTGATTGGTCGCATAAGTTCCCATCACCAGACGGGTAAAGGCTTGTGAATCAATATAAGGATCAAGGTTTTGACGCACAATCGCTTTCACTGCAGCAGGATTGTTTTGCAATTTTGCCTGATCCGCTTTTAAACGGCTAATCAGACCATCCGCCACTTTTTTTACAAAAGCTGGTGGAGTTTCAGCTGGTTGTGCAAAAGCAGTACTCGCCATCATTGTTGATAAAACACTTATGCCAAGTGTATGTTTAAGTAAGGTATTCACTAAATTCTCCTCTCCAAATTATTCAACAAATGAAGTTTGCGCATCTTCTGTTGATTCAGTTGATGTTTTTTCTTCCGCCACTTTCGCTGATGACTTGCCCGCACCGCCAGTAATGAACTTGCTGATCAGATCTTCAAGATCCATGGTGCCTTGGGTATTGGCAATGCTTTCACCACGTTTGATATAGTTTAGGCCACCACCTGGTACCACTTTCAAATATTTTTCGCCCAATAAACCATTTGTTGCAACCATAATGTAAGCATCTTCATCAATACTGGTGATGGAGTTCATGTTATCAACAAGTTGCTTTTCCATTTCTTTTTGTTTCGCAGGATCCGCTTCGCTATATTCTGTGCTATAGCGCAATTCTTCCAAAGCATTGGCTTGAACTTTTTTCAGCTGTTCTTTGTTGAAAGACGTTAACTTACCATCCAGCTCGAAATACACCGTTGCCAAACGCGATACCGGATCAAGAGTAATATCTGTAACACGACCAATGGTGACACCACTCATGGTCACTTTGGCACGCGGTTTCAGACCGTTCACATTGTCAAAACTCGCAGTCATGTTATAGCTGTCACGCAGGTTGGTTCCCATCAGACCACTGACTTTCATGGCCAGGAAAAATAACGCAATACCAGTAAGAATGACAAAAATACCTACGGCCAGCTCACTTGCACGTGATTTCATTAAACACCTCCAAACATGACCGCAGTCAACACAAAATCAGAACCCAAAACACACAATGAGGAATACACTACTGTTCGCGTAGTCGATGTTGCAATCCCTTCTGAAGTTGGCACACAGGCGTAACCCTGATAGACTGCAATCCAGGTACAAAGCAATGCAAAAACTAGGCTTTTAATAATGGTGCCATTAAAAATATCTTTATAGAACTGCACGCTATTTTGCATGCCACTCCAGAAAGAACCTTCATCTACCCCTAAAAAATCGACGCCGACCATTTTACCGCCCATGATGCCGATGGCACCAAAAATAATCGATAACATCGGCAGACTGACAATACCAGCCCATAAACGCGGGGAAACAATACGCTTTAGCGGATCGACCCCAATCATTTCCATACTGGCCAGCTGCTCTGTGGCTTTCATCAGGCCAATTTCAGCCGTTAAAGCCGAGCCAGCACGCCCTGCAAACAGCAATGCCGCTACTACAGGAGCCAGCTCTCTTAATAAGGTTAAAGACACCATGGTGCCGAGCATGGCTTCTGAGCCGATATTGACCAAAATGGAATAGCCTTGTAAGCCCAGTACCAAACCAATAAATAAACCCGATACGGCAATAATCAATAAAGACATCACACCAATACGGTACATTTGGTAAATAAACAGTTTGACCCCGAGCCAGGTCGGCATGGAAAACAGGATTTGCAGCAACATCTGGGTTGCCACCCCTATCCCCTGAACGCGTTCAATAACGCGTCTACCTAATGAGGCAATAGCATTCATGAACGCACCTCATCACTTAAATAAGCCGTATGGCTAAACTGATAATCGACAGGACCTTCAGCAGCACCGGTTAAGAACTGACGGACAAATGCCGATTCATGCTGCATTAATTCAGCCGGCGTGCCTTCACCCTGAATAACCCCTTCCGCGATAATATAGATGTAATCGGCAATAGATAGGGTTTCTCCCACATCGTGCGACACAATAATCGTGGTTAAATCCAGTGCTTCACGCAAGGTACGAATTAAACGTGCAAGCACCCCTTTTACAATCGGATCTTGGCCGGCAAAAGGTTCATCGTACATGATCAGTTCCGGATCCAGTGCAATGGCGCGAGCCAGGGCCACACGACGGTTCATACCGCCTGACAGCTCTGAAGGCATCAGCTTTTCAGTACCGCGTAAGCCTACCGCTTCCAGTTTGAGTGCCACCAGCTCGGCAATCAGATGTTCCGAAAGTTGCGTATGTGCACGTAACGGAAAAGCCACGTTTTCATAGACGCTCATATCGGTAAACAGTGCACCGCTTTGGAATAGCATACCCATACGTGCACGTGCAGCAAATAATTCCTGACGTGACATATCTGCAATACTTTTGCCGTCCAAGAGAATTTCACCGTGCTCAGGCGTCAACTGACCACCAATCAGACGCAGCAAAGTGGTTTTTCCCGTACCTGAAGGCCCCATAATCGCGGTAATCTGGCCACGCCGAATTTTTAAACTGACATTATCGAAAATGACACGTTTCCCTCGTTTAAAACTCAAATCATGGACTTCAATCCAAGATTGAGCTTGCTGAGGTATTTGATTATTCATAGCTGAGGGTTTTCCTGCATTTTTTCAGCATGCATACTATAAAGGATTCGGGTTTAAAATGTTACCTTTAGGTAAAAAGCAACCGATTTACCATAATTTTTTAATTATTTAATTGTGGTGCAATTATTTTAACAAACAGGATACTGTGTTACAGAATGCTATTATAGATATAGTATGCAATATTGATGAGTAATAAAATTAAACCAATATAAGGCATAATCACCTCTTGATTAAAATTCCAAACATAATAATTAGATTCATTATTCATATTTAACAGAATCAAGACAAACTATGATCCAGTATACATTTCTATCCAACAAGATCAAAGATTAATCCCATAAAAAAACCGGTGTTTCCACCGGTTTTTTACTACCCAAATCTAACGTTATTAGTCGTTAAATTTGCGACGTGGGCGATCTTCACCAAAACTGCGTTTAGGACGATCTTCACCGAAAGAACGCTTAGGACGATCATCACCAAACGAACGTTGTGGACGATCACCGAAACTGCGTTGTGGACGGTCACCATTGAATTCGCGACGTGGACGATCACCTGCTGGTTTATAGTCTACGCGGTTACCACGGTTGTCATCGTTAGAACGAGGACGGTCGCCAAAACCACCTTCACGACGTGGAGCTGGACGATCACCGAAATCACGCTTCGGACGGTCATCAAAAGAACGTTGTGGACGGTCGCCAAAACCACCTTCACGACGTGGACGATCTTCACCGCCAAAGCTACGTTGTGGACGATCGCCATTATATTCACGACGTGGACGATCTTCACCGCCAAAGCTGCGTTGTGGACGATCACCAAAACCACCTTCACGACGTGGACGGTCGCTATTGAATTCACGACGTGGACGCTCTTCTCCACCGAATGCTGGACGTTCGCCACGTGGTTTGTCATCGTAGCTGCGACGTGGACGATCTTCACCGCCTTCACGACGTTTGAAGTTACTTTCGCCTTCAAAACGTGCACGACCACCGCCATCACGACCGCCAAAACCGCCACGACCACGACCACCGCCATCACGACCGCCACGACCACGACCGCCGCCATCACGACTACCGCGTGCAGGAGGTGGAGATGGCTCAAGACCTTCAATTTCAGAAACGTTTAAACGTGCTTCCAGGAAGTCTTCTAAAGCACGGATCTTGCCGCGTTCACGGTAAGTTGCAAGTGTAATTGCTTTACCAGTACGACCAGCACGGCCAGTACGACCAATACGGTGTACATAGTCTTCGTTCTTCATTGGAAGACCGAAGTTAATTACGTGAGAAATGGTTGGTACGTCAAGACCACGTGCAGCAACGTCAGTTGCAACTAGAATCTTAGCACGACCTTCACGGATGCTACGTAAACGACGGTTACGAACAGTTTGTGGCATAGCACCATGAAGTGCTACAACTGATAGACCTGCTTCAGCAAGTTCTTCAGCCAACATATCTGTGTCTTCTTGAGTAGAAGCAAATACGACTGCTTGATCAACGTCTTCTTCGTTCAACCAGTGAGTAAGAAGTTTTTTCTTATGTTCGAAACCGTCAGTCCAATGCAAAGTCTGAGTAATATCAGTATTTGTAGAGTGACCAGTTTCAATCGAAATACGCATCGGATCATTCATCATGCGTTCTGCAAGTGTAATGATACGTGGAGCAAATGTCGCAGAGAACATAAGTGTTTGCTTACGGTTTGCAGCCAAATCACCAATGGCTTCTAGATCTTCAGAGAACCCAAGATCCAGCATACGGTCAGCTTCATCAACAATTAATGAATCAACTTTGTCGAGTTTAATTTGACGACGGTTAACCAAGTCAAGTAAACGACCTGGAGTCGCTACAACCACTTGTGCACCTTTTAACTGCTGGATTTGTTTACCAAAAGGCATACCACCCATGATTGCAGCTACACGTACGCCTTTCATATGGCGAACCAAGGCAATCGCATCCTGACATACTTGCTGTGCAAGCTCACGAGTCGGAGAAATTACCAAAATAGACGGTTGAGTAATTGCTTTCATACGTTCTTTAAACGGTACGAAAGTATCTTGATTTGCAAGTGCATTCAAAGTTGGAAGCAAGAATGCAGCTGTTTTACCAGAACCGGTTTGGCTTGATACTAAAAGGTCTTTACCTTCAAGCGCAGCAGGAATCGCTTGTTCTTGTACAGGAGTTGGCGTAGTAAAGCCTAAACCTTCAAGAGCCTGTGTTAATGACTCATCGAGGGAAAAATCAGCAAAAGTTTTGCTCATAGAGAGTATTCACCCTGAAATGGGTGCTCCATTTAATAAATTACAATATGGACATCGGCAAAAAGCGGCACAGCAATTAGAGCTGAAAAAATAAGAATTCAGCAGCGATCCGAATAACGACGATGTGGATATAACGCACGCATGATTACGGCCGCAAACCTGAAGGAATCGCTTAAGCGATTGGGGCGCGAAGGATATGTCCTCTCTATGGACAGCACGCGCATACAATGATTAGAAGATAATGTTCAGGTAAAGAACGGAAATTTAAGTGCGTGGCGGCATAATAACAGAACCATTTAAAAAAGTAATCATTTTTTTCGATCAAATGATGCATACATACTGTTTTTTTCAGTAACAGTCTATTTTACAACTCAATTTTGTTTAATTTTTAAACAGGTAATATTGTAACGCTTTATCTGGATAAAAATGCGGGCAAATAGGCGCTATCCGGCATTTTCATTGAATCAGGAATTTAATCCAGAAATAAAAAAAGCCCTCACCAGGAGAGCTTTTTTGTCATGTCACTCGATTCAATCGATCTTACTTGGCTGCGTCACCCCAAGCCGGAACAACAGCTTGCATTAAAGGTTTAAGCATTTTCATAGAGCAAGCAAGTACTTGACCATTTTCCATAGAATCGGCACCACCACGTGCATCCACTACAGTACCACCCGCTTCTTTCACGATTAACTCGCCTGCAGCGATATCCCAAGGTTTCAGACCCAGTTCAAAATAACCATCCAAACGGCCTGCAGCAACATAAGCCAAATCTAATGCAGCAGAACCAGCACGACGGTATTGTGCACCCGCTTCAGTTACGTTTAATAATGACTCAAAATGGTTTTTTGCATAAGAGATCACTTCACCGTTACGTTTAGCACGGTAAGCATGACCTACGGCAAGGAAAGTATTTTGCAGGCTGTCTTTGACATTTACGCGAATACGGCGTTGATTCAACATGGCACCGCGACCACGACTGGCAGAGAATAACTCATCTTTTACAGGGTCATAAATCACGCCGTGTTGAGTCACACCTTTGTGCTGAACAGCAATAGAAATACAGAAATGCGGGAAACCGTTAATGAAGTTTAAAGTTCCATCAAGTGGATCGATCACCCAGCACCATTCGGCGTCGTGACCTTTACCTTCTTGCAGACCAAACTCTTCACCAAGGAAGCTGTGGTTTTTATAGCTTTTACGTAGCGTATCGATAGTCAATTGTTCCAAATAACGGTCTACACGCGTTACCGGACCATCAATCCCTTTTTCTTCGACTTGTAGATCGAGTTTATGACGATTTTGATGCGCTTTTAAAAGCTCTTGACCAACTAATTGAGCCGCACGCGCAGCCATCACCACCATAGGTTCCATTGAACACCCACTACAAATTTGAAGATATTGATAAAGAATAATGCATAAAAGCCCTCACATTTTAACAAATACGAGGGCTTTTAGGGAAAAAATGTTTCTAAAATTTTTTAAATTGATCAGGACACCGACTGCACAAGCTTTGACCAGGCCAATTCAACTGATTTTTCAATTCCTTTGGCATCCAGCCCGGCTTGTTGCAGCATCTGTGCATGTGAAGCTTGGTGCATGAAGACGTCTGCCAGCCCCAAATTCAAGATTGGTTTAACAATTTGTGCCTGCGCCAAATACTCGTTTACCGCACTGCCTGCGCCTGCCATCACGGCATGTTCTTCAACAGTGACAAATAGACTGGTTGTCGCAGCAAGCTGTTCAATAATCTGCTCATCCAGCGGTTTAATGAAGCGCATATTCACCACACGCACCCCCACCTCATGACTAGCGGCGAGTGTTTGTGCTGCTTCTACCGCCACACTGACACGGCTACCGAATGCCAGAATGCTGATCTGCTCTTCTTGAAATTCATTAAAACTGGCTACAATTTCTGCTTTACCAATCTCCAAAGCCGTCATTTGTTGCTGAATTTCAACCCCTACACCATTGCCACGCGGGTAACGTACCGCCGCTGGACCATTGTATAAATAAGCAGTATGCAGCATTTGACGACATTCATTTTCATCTTTAGGCGCCATGATCACCATATTGGGTACGGTACGCATAAAGGCATAATCATAGGCACCGGCATGGGTTGGGCCATCTTCACCCACCAGCCCGGCACGGTCGATGCCAAAAGTGACATCCAGATTTTGCAAGGCCACATCATGAATCAGCTGATCATAACCGCGTTGCAGAAAAGTCGAATAAATCGCGACGACCGGTTTTAAGCCCTCACAGGCCATCCCTGCTGCCAGGGTCACGGCATGCTGTTCGGCAATCGCCACATCAAAAAAGCGTTCCGGGAACTGTTTGGCAAACTGCACCATGCCCGAACCTTCACACATAGCCGGCGTAATCGCCAGCAAACGCTGATCTTGGGCAGCTTCATCACAGAGCCATTGTCCAAACACATCGGAATATTTCGGTGCTGCATTGCTTGAAGATGCAGTATTTAATTTACTGATAGCATGGTATTTAATCTGATCGGCTTCCGCAGGCGCAAAGCCTTTACCCTTTTTGGTATAGACATGAATTAAACGCGGACCTTTACGTTTTTTTAGGGCATTAAATACCTGTACCAGCTGATTGACATCATGACCGTCAAATGGACCAAAATAGTCAAAACCAATGGCCTTAAACAGGTTGTCTGCAGCTTCAGTGGCAGCACAGTGCAAACGTGAATTGTAAGTCCATTCCGGATGCGGCTGGATATACGCATCACCCTCATCAGTAACATTCACCGACTCACCACGTTCCCAAATGGCAGCCAAATGTTTAGCAAATCCACCGGTACTGCATGAAATCGACATGTCATTGTCATTCAGTACCACGATTAAATCTGCATTATGTGCAACGGCATCATTCATGGCTTCGAAGGCCATACCGGCCGTCATGGCACCATCGCCAATGATCGACACCACTTCACACGGATCGTTCTGATAACGGCGTGCCAGTGCCATGCCCAATCCCGCAGAAATGGCTGTTGAAGAATGTCCCACGCCAAAAGTATCGAATATCGATTCTTCACGCGCCGGGAAGGCAGCCAAACCGTCTTTGGCACGAATGGTGGTCAACTGTTCACGGCGACCAGTCAAAGCTTTATGCGGATAGGCCTGATGACCCACATCCCAGATCAGACGGTCATGCGGCGTATTAAAACAATAGTGCAAAGCCACAGTGAGTTCGATCACCCCCAGGTTAGCACCAAAGTGTCCACCGCTTTGTCCTGCTGCATACAAAATGTACTGACGTAACTCATCTGCCACTTGTTCTAATTGGCTGCGCTCGAGCAATCGTAATTGTTGCGGATGATCAATCGCATTCAGCAACGGAGTTACAGGTCGGTGAGTCGGTATTTCTGTATACAACATAAATGGCGAAGCCTTCTAAAGCCTGGCAAATCCTAAGCTAGGTCAATGGGTTTATTCGAGCATAATGATCGAATTGTATCACCTTTAAATCAGCCACATTTCTAGCGATGCAGTTTAGAGGCAAATCTCTACACTGGGTGTTTGTTCATGAGCGAGATTATCCTGAATAATCTTACTATTTATCAACTATTATCGTTCTCTTTATACAAAAAAGAAAATCTTCTGCATAAATTCATCTTTACAATTCAACTAATGTCCAATCATTCAGCTATACTTTAGCTAATTAATGAACTATTTAACGAGTTAAGCAGTGCCCATAGAATTTGTCGCGACTTCAAGATTACCAACCGCTTTTGGTGAATTTAAAATCACGGTATTTCAAGATCCTAAAACGGGTGAAGAACATGTAGCACTGTCTAAAGGTCTGGATATGCCGCCTGTCGGACCGGTATTGGTGAGAATACATTCTGAGTGTTTAACCGGTGATGCCTTTGCTTCACTGAAATGCGATTGCGGCCCGCAACTGCAAGCCACCCAGAAACTGATTAATGAAGTCGGTCAAGGCGTGATTCTGTATTTACGTCAGGAAGGTCGCGGTATTGGACTAACCAACAAGATTCGTGCCTATGCCCTGCAAGATCAGGGACACGATACGGTTGATGCCAACTTGATGCTGAACTTGCCCGCGGATGCACGACACTATGACATGTGTACCATCATGCTCGACCATTTACAGGTCAAGCAGGTTAAACTGATTACCAATAACCCTTCAAAGATTCAGGCACTACAAGAACTGGGCATTGATGTGGTTGACCGTGTGCCGCTCACTGTCGGTTTAAATCCTTTTAATGCCGAGTATTTAAAAACCAAACATGAACGCATGGCGCATATGTATAAGAAAGGCGATTTTTAAATCCCACTTATTTTATAAATCTCCCCGACTTTATACAAATCCACCCCAACCCTCCTTTGCTAAAGGAGGGAGTTGTCTTTTTTAAAAGGGAAGTTTGTAGGGATTTAAATCGTCATCGAAAAAATCCGATTCTCCGGAACGCGGCGTTTTAGGCGTAAATCAAAGGCCATACAGATATTACGCACAAAAGGCTTGCCTTGCTCAGTCACAGTAATGCCCTGCTCATCAATCTGTAACAACTGATCCTGCTGCATTTCTGCAAGTTGCCGCAAAACCTCGGGCAATTCAGGAAATTGCATCTCTTTCGATGCCCAAGATGTAGTAAAAGTACACATCAAGTTCAAGATATGTTTACGGATCATCAGGTCTTCTGTACTCAGCACATGGCCTTTGACCACCGGAATTTCATTTTGCTCCAGACGTGCATAGTAGTCTTCCAGTTTTTTTTCATTTTGCGCAAAGCTGTACCAGCTGTCGCTAATCGAAGAAATCCCCAAGCCAATCATCACTTGGGTTTTGGATGCGGTATAGCCCATAAAATTACGATGTAAAGTCCCCTGTTTAAAGGACTGGCACATACTGTCTTTTTCTAGAGCAAAATGATCCATACCAATTTCATGATAACCTTGCGCTAGTAACTTATTCTTTCCTTCTTCATAGCACTGGCGTTTTATTTCATCTTTCGGTACATCAGCATCTTTAAAACCACGCTGGCCATTGCCCTTAATCCAGGGCACATGCGCATAGCTATAAAATGCCAAACGGTCCGGCCTTAACCGATTGGTTTGATCAATGGTATTCAGCACATCTTGCAAACTCTGAAAAGGCAGACCAAAAACCAAATCATGTGAAATGGACGTATAACCAATTTCACGTGCCCACTCCGTTACACGCTGTACATGTTCAAAAGGCTGCATCCGGTGGATGGCTTTTTGCACCGTTTCATTGTAGTCCTGGACCCCGTAACTGACCCGACGAAAACCCAGATCATATAAGGCTTGCAGATGTTCACGGGTGGTATTGTTAGGATGCCCTTCAAAACTGAATTCATGCTCGGCAGCCACCTCTGCCTTTGCCAATATGCCCTGAATTAACTGTTGTAAATGCTCAACCGAAAAGAAGGTCGGTGTGCCGCCGCCCAAATGAATTTCTTTAATTTTCGGCTTTGTTACCAGCAACTGGCAATACAAATCCCATTCTTTCAGCACGGCCTGAATATAAGGCTGTTCCATCTCATGCTTTTTGGTCACTTTTTTATGGCAGCCGCAGAAAGTACACAGGCTTTCACAGAAAGGCAGATGGATATACAAACTGATGCCTTCACTTGAGTTGGATTCATCAAAGGAACGTTTTAAGCTCTGTTTCCACAGATCAAGCGAAAATGGCTCGGCTTCCCAATACGGCACCGTTGGATAACTGGTATAACGGGGTCCGGGTACATTATATTTTTGAATTAAAGAACGCGTCATCGTTGCTATCCACTATCTACTGCAACAGCCGGTTATACTTATAACCGAACCCATATTTTGCATCATATATTCAACTCATTTTGCTGGGCTTACTTATAGAATTCAACCTAGTGATCTAGTCGGGATATTTTTCAGCGATCACTTTGAATCAAAGTCTCCATAAAATGGATGGTGTCTTTTTCAATAAAAAAACATGCTGCATAAAAATCCTTACTCTTTTATACAATTTATGCTTTGATGTATCTCAGTTTTCTTTTCCGCTATGAGGGCTTTGATGCAGCATCCTACATCTGCCGATATTCAACGCGTTCGCGAATTCCTGCTTGATCTGCAAAGTCGTATTTGCTCGGCACTTGAACAACAAGAACAACAAGGAGGCGGCACAGCTCAATTCGAAATTGATGACTGGCAGCGCCCTGAAGGCGGTGGCGGCCGTTCACGGGTCTTGCAAAACGGCAGCGTCATTGAAAAAGGCGGAGTCATGTTCTCTCACATCAACATTGCTAAACTCCCCGCTTCTGCCACAGAACGCCATCCCCAAATTGCCGGTGCTAAAGCCCAGGCTATGGGTGTGTCTTTAGTGATTCATCCGAAGAATCCCAATGTGCCGACTTCACATGCCAACGTGCGCCTGTTCGTGGCCGAAAAAGAAGGTCAGGATCCAGTGTGGTGGTTTGGTGGCGGTTTCGACTTAACACCATTTTATCCGAATGATGAAGATGTTTTGACTTGGCATCAAAAGGCCCATGATCTTTGCGCACCCTTTGGTGATACGGTGTATGCAGAACACAAAAAATGGTGTGATGATTATTTCTATTTAAAACATCGTGACGAACAGCGTGGTATTGGCGGCTTATTTTTTGATGATTTAAATCAGTGGGACTTTGAAACCTGCTTTCAGTATATGCAGGCTGTCGGCAATGGTTACCTGGAAGCAATTGTTCCCATCTTTCAACGCAATCAGGATAACCCGTATAGCGAAGCACAGCGCGATTTCCAGCTTTACCGTCGTGGCCGTTATGTCGAATATAACCTGGTCTATGACCGTGGCACTTTATTTGGTCTGCAAACCGGCGGCCGGATTGAATCTATTTTGGTCAGTATGCCCCCATTGGCAGCCTGGTCGTATCGTCCCGAATGGGAAGAAAATTCGCCAGAAAAACGCTTAACCGACTATTATTTAAAACCGCATGACTGGTTGACTGAACTTAAAAAATAAAAAAATTTTTATCCCTTTTTCCCTACAGAAAAAGGGATTTTTCACTGAAATAAATTTTAAAAAAATCGACATCAAAATATTTAAATAATTAAAATCAATATTTTAATTTAATTAAGATACTCAACCAGGCTATTAATGCAAGAAAAACCGACATATTTACTTACAGCACTAGACACGAGTGTGTCACAAAAATCGTTTAGACTGGATCATGATATTCATGACCTATACTGATTTAATCAACATGGATAAATACAAAAAAGTATGCTTGAAGGAGAAACGATGCTCAACACAATGTTAAATAATAAGGTGATTTTATTTTGGTGTATTTTAACCCTGATTGTGTGTTCTATCACCATTACCTTGCTTTCACATAACACCCTTGCAGACAGCGTGTCGATTAGCTTTACCGTATTTGCAGGTTTTGCCCTATTTTTTACTGCAGCCATGTGGCTGGAAGATACCATTCGCGAAATTTGTAATCCTTAACAGGATTTAACTTTACCGCTTTAACGATTTCCCCTCTTTTTTCTTCCTTGTCATTTTTCCTTTCCGTAGTGGCTTTAGCCCGCGGGAAAAATCACGTATATTGAATGCCATTTCCGCACACGGACCTTGTGAAATGAGCAAACAATTTGCCGTGATTGGCAATCCAATCGAACAATCACGTTCTCCAGAACTGCATCATGCTTTTGCCAAAAAAACTGGCATTGACCTGAGCTATAGCAAACGCCTTGCCCCACTGGATGGCTTTGCAGCCAATATCCAGGAGTTTTTTGCTCAGGGCGGTATGGGCATGAATGTGACCGTGCCCTTCAAAGAGCAAGCTTTTGCGGCCTGCGCGGTATTAACCGAACGTGCCAAAATTGCCAAGGCAGTCAATACTCTATGGATGCAGGATGGCAAGCTGTATGGCGACAATACCGATGGTCAAGGTCTGGTCGATGCCATCAAGGCCCTAGATTGGAAACTCGACAATAGCGAGCTGTTAATTATTGGTGCAGGGGGTGCAACCCGTGGTGTCATCTACCCTTTGGTACAGGCGGGTGCGAAAAAAATTGTCATCGCTAACCGGACTTTAGCCCGCGCAGAACAACTGGTTGCCGACTTAAAACCTGCTGTGCCGCAAGCCACCCTTGAAGCCACTTCGTTAAATGATCTGACTGGTCATTTTGACATTGTCATTAATGCAACTTCGGCAAGTTTAACCGGCGATGCCTTGGTTTTACCTAAAGCTTTACAGTTTAAGCATGCCTATGAAATGGCCTATGGCAAGCCATCCAGCTTTTTAGATCAAGCCAAAGCCCGCGGTGTTCCGACCTCGGAAGGTTATGGCATGCTGGTTGGACAGGCGATTGAATCTTTTTCGATTTGGAACGGCATTAAACCTGAATTAAAAGACTTTCTTTAACTAACATCCATCAAAAGAACCTCAGGATGATCTGAGATTCTTTTGAACCATCTTCCTGTTTATTTTACATATTTCTGCATATTTTCATACACTTCCATATATATTTCATAATTAATAACTTCAGCATGTTGAAGAGTCAGGTCTTGAATCGTTTTCTGACTTAATTTTCCATGCTTGCTGTCGATATAGCTTTGCCCCAAAATCTGCGCAGTTTCTTTGAGCACACGCGAGTCGGCGGCATTGTCCGGATATTCCTCCCGATATGCTTTCAGGTATTGCTGGGCAAAAATATGCTGTGGCTGCTTATACTGCTTCGCGGCTTGGTGCCAAGCTGCAGCGACCTTACCTTCGCCTACAGCACGCTCAGTCAAGGTATTAACATGGCTGCCTATAGCCCGGTTGAATTGGCTGTCATCCTCAAGATGATGCTTTTTCTGTAAGGCCTTAATGCGCTCAAGTTCTTTGCCTTTAGGATCATAATACTGTTCATCGCTAAACCAGTAGGCATACACCTCTGCCATTTCTTGCAAGGTTTGCGGACTAAGGTTTTTCACCCACTCACTTTGCTCTGCAGCCATATCGAGCAAAAATAAGGTTTGATAGGTTTGACTGAACGACTGGGCTTGCTGATAGGTTTTATCGGCCAACAGATTCAACTCATCCTCATAGCTTAAGGCGGGTGCTTCGGCTTTAGTTCCTTCCATCACAGCAGCTGGCTGCTCCAGAGTTCGCCCTACATCTTTCACCCATTTTTCTAAAATTGAACCTTTGCTCACCTCTTGAATCGACTTGGCATCGCGCAATGCAGCACGGTCAATTTTGCTGGCTTGCCCATAATTAAATACACGCATATCGGCCTGTACATCAATTTTACCGTACTTTTCAGTAAGGAATTGCACAGCATAATCGACCTGTGCCGCACGTCCCTGAGCATCTAAACCGACATCTATTTGTATCGGGGTCTTTTTAGCTGGCGAACTTGCCGCTAGAACCTGACGAATTTCAGGCTGGTGCGTTGCCCACAGCTCAGCAAAATGCGCTGCATCTATAAACTGTTCAGAAACATACGGTGCAAAGACCAAGGCTAATTTTTCGTGTACCGAACGGTCCTTCGCTTCAACCGAAGCCGTGATCTGTACTGGTTCAACACGCTTAAAAGCATCTAATTCATAAGCAGAAAGGCAGTATGTTAAATCACCGACTTGGGCTGTTTTTGGCGTAGCAATTATACGCTGGCAGTCATCTACTGTAAGAGTGATAGTTTCATCAGCAGTGTCTTGTTCTGTCGGGCTTTCATCATCCGTTTCTGTTTCTAGCGCTACATCCTCTTCGTCTACCAGTGAATCGGCCGAACCATAAAGTTTGTCGCTGACCAGTTCACGCAAGGCAAGTGTTGCACTATAGGCTGTGCCATCTTGAGCCACAGCATCAGCTTTACCTGCTTGCACAGGTGAAGCAGTATCTTCCACAGCCTGGGTTACAGCCTCTCCCGCCTGCTTTTCACTCCCGGCATCGCTCACTTTAGTAGCCGCGGTATAGCCCAGCACGGAGCGCTTTAAATACGGCTCATTCACCTGTTCAAACAGGGCCATTTGCAACATCAGTTCTTCCAAGGTGCTGCTAAAACGTATTTTTTCAGTCAACTGACCGTTCTTCTCTGCAACGCTCAGTGGCAGGCTTTTGATTTGTCTAGCATCAGCCAAAATATATGGCAAGGCATTTACCGCTTTTAAATAATCAGCCAACTTCGCTACATTTACCCGTTCAAAATCAGCTTTATATTTCGAGAAATCAATATAGGCAAAGCTGTTTTGACTGTCTTTATTCACCAAATACGGCATCAAAGAAAAATAATTGGTATAAAATTTATATTCTTTAAAATCGACCACCATCGGTACTTTCATTTGCACCAGCAAGGTCGGCTTTTCATAACGGGCTGCCAAGTTTAAAGCAGCGGTCTTTTCTCGATAATGCACAGAACCATCATATTCAAATTGCGTATTATTGAGTAAATTCAATGCAAAAATATTGAATGAACTCAGCTTGTCCTCTGAAGCAAAACTGTCCGCATGCGCTTGCTGCTGTTTCGCCATAGCGGCATACAGGTTTTGTTTTTCAGTGCTGTTTAAACGGATATTTTGCGCTTTTAAATATTGATCTAAGCGTTTTTTCAATGCCGGTTCAAATGCTATCGCCGGATTGACTTGTTGCTGTGCTTTTTGACGTCCTATGTCCGGACTAGACTGTACACTGAGCTTGCCCCGAAAATCATAACTAGATGTTTCAAACATCGCATTTAGACCATGAATCGCTCTTTGCTCTACAGTTGCCACCTGATTCGGATTGGTCTTTATGACATGCTGTGAACAGCCTGCGAAACTGAGACTACAAAGACAAAAAGTTAAATATTTTAGTTGTGCCTTCACATGTAAACGCCTTATATTCATTATACTTTATTCTGTTCTAAGCTACAGAATTACAACCCAATATAACATAATAGGATGTTGATACTATTGGGTCGAGCATATTTTATAATTCGCATTTCTGACATTTTTAATCGCTATCCTTATCAATGTTTTTTGATGATAAATGTGAATAATCAAGGTATCGATACAGATAATCCAGAACTATTTCTAAATTAGGATTAAGACTATGCCAGCGTATAAAGCCCCTTTGCACGATATTCGTTTCTTAATGAACGAAGTGCTTGATTACCCAACACATTATAAAACTCTCTCAAATGGTGAAGCAGCAGATGCTGACACTGTAGACATGATTCTTGAAGGTGCGGCAGATTTCTGTGAAAACGTACTTTCTCCACTTAACCAATCCGGTGATGAAGAAGGCTGCCACTTTGAAAATGGTGAAGTCAAAACACCAAAAGGTTTTAAAGAAGCGTATGACCAATTTGTGCAAGGCGGCTGGCAAGGTCTTTCTTTCCCTGAAGAATTTGGCGGTCAAAACCTGCCGCAATCTTTAAACCTGATCAAATCAGAAATGATGGGTACTGCGAACTGGTCATTCCAGATGTACCCAGGTCTGAGTATCGGCTGTATGAACACGATTCTTCAGTTTGGTACTGAAGCACAAAAAAACACCTATATGCCTAACCTAGTGACAGGAGAATGGTCAGGTACGATGTGTCTTACCGAACCACAATGTGGTACGGACTTAGGCCAGGTCAAAACCAAGGCGGAACCCAAGGCAGATGGTACCTATGCCATTTCAGGGACTAAAATCTTTATCTCTGCCGGTGAACATGATTTAACTGAAAACATTATTCACATTGTGCTTGCCCGCCTTCCAGATGCGCCTGCCGGGACCAAAGGTATTTCGCTGTTCATCGTGCCAAAATTCCTGGTCAATGCAGATGGTACAGTGGGTGAGCGCAACCCTGTCAGCTGTGGTTCAATCGAACATAAAATGGGGATTCGCGCTTCTGCAACCGCAGTATTAAACTTTGACAATGCAACGGGTTACCTGATTGGCGAGCCACACAAAGGCTTGCATGCCATGTTCACTTTCATGAACACTGCGCGTATCGGTACCGCGATCCAGGGCATTGCCCATGCTGAACTGTCATTCCAGGGCGCACTTCCTTATGCCAAGGAGCGTATGTCCATGCGTGCCCTTTCAGGTAAGAAAGACCCTGAAAAAGTGGCTGATGCGATCATTCACCATGCTGACGTTCGTCGTATGCTACTCACTCAAAAAGCGATTGCTGAAGGCGGTCGTGCAATGATTTATTACGCCGCACAAATTGCCGACAAAATGGCTGATGCCTTAATACAGGGTGATACTGCAGCCTATGAAGCACATGATGATCACCTGGGTTTCTACACCCCTATCCTGAAAGGTTTTTTGACTGAATTGGGTTTTGAAGCTGCCAACCACGGTATGCAAGTCTACGGCGGTCATGGCTACATCAAAGAATGGGGCATGGAACAGATTGTTCGTGACTCACGTATCTCTACCCTGTACGAAGGGACCACCGGTGTACAGGCACTTGACCTGATTGGCCGTAAAGTCCTGTTAACCTCTAGAGGTAAAGTGATTCGCGATTACACGGCTGAAATCCTGAAATTCTGTGGTCAGCATGCGCGTAACAAATACATGCGCCGTTTTGCCTGGGACTTGACCAAGCTTTGCGCACAATGGAATGCTCTCACCGTTCGTATTATGCTGGCGGCACGTAAAGACCGCGACATCGTGTCATCTGCATCGGTTGATTTCTTGATGTTCTCAGGTTATGTGATGATGGCTTACTTCTGGGCGCAACAAGCCGCTGTAGCTTCGGCAAAACTGGCTTCGGGTGAAGGTCAGGAAGTGCCTGAATTCTACAAAGCAAAAATCAAAACAGCTGATTTCTACTTTGAACGCCTGCTGCCACGTACTCAGGGTCATGCCGAAGCGATGGTCAATCCATCCAAGACCATGACTTCACTGGCACCTGAACACTTTAGCTTTGACTACTAAACTGTAAAGTTTAAGTCAAAATAAAAGAGCACTTCGGTGCTCTTTTTTTTCAAGCCATATTCCATAAAAGCACTTATATCAAATAATACCCTTGCGGAGGATTTACTGATTGTATCCATATTGCGGTAGCCAGTCCCAAAAATGGGATAGTGCTCATCAGTACAGCTAATGAGCATGACGCAATGGCAAAGAAAAACCCCGGCAGGATGCCAGGGTTTTTCTTATGGGTTGATTAAGCATGACTCCTGTCTTGCCTCACAGTCCTGGTGTTTGAACGTATTATTGTTGTTTTCTGTTCCGGAATATCCTGTTCCTGTATGACTTGATCTTAAGAAAAAAGAACGGCTGTTCCAATCCGCAAAATCCCTAAATCAATGTACGTCAGAGCTTACAAAGCCAAGCATTTTCACTATTGAGTGGAAACTTGATGCCGCTGTTTATTTACGCCCTGAATATTCTCCTCGGCTCTTCGATTTAAATATTGTTTCATCTGCAGGCAAGTAGCCGTATGCCCGCAGTTCAACGAAGGCTAATATATCTTTTCTGCCCCCCATTCAGTTAATTACCCTTCACCTACAGAAAGTCGCCCCAGTTTAAATCGCTTTTGAGATGTGGACATGGTTGCACAATATGTAGCAAACGTTTCTTTTCACTTGCCTATTGGCATGACTTACTGCGGAACAGGAAACAATGCTGAGCTAGAACCAGCAATCAATAGAAAAACAAGCATCTTGGTTTTAAAAATAAGTAATTGAATAAATTTAATTTATTTAATATCTGGTTTGTTTAACGATTATTTTTATAAAAAAAAATTATAATATATATAAAAAACTTGAATATTTATTTATTTCATGTATGATTAACTCAACTAGAAAAAATCTTGTTTAGTAAATCTTCTTTAAGTATCGCAGTTTTAGTCATAATCCTTCGCTTTTTTCAGATCTTAAGCTCAATTCATTATTATTTTCAAAGTTAATATCAGTCATTTAAGATGGCTAAAAATTATTAAAATTCGATAGGTTATATTATGTCTAATACAGTTAACGGTACAGTAAAATGGTTTAACGAAACTAAAGGTTTCGGTTTCATTCAACAAGAATCTGGTCCAGATGTATTTGCTCATTTCAGTGAAATTGCAAATTCTGGCTTTAAAACATTGTTTGAAGGTCAGCATGTATCATTCAGTATTGCGCAAGGTCAAAAAGGCCCGAATGCTGTGAATATTGTTGCTTTATAATAAGTAACATCGATAAAAAAGCACTTTGATAGTGCTTTTTTTGTTTTTAGCGTTCAGACAACGCTGCATAGAAAACTGAAAACTTCACTCTGCCTCCTATGCAGTTGAATGGAAATTCAATCGCCCATATCTCCGGCTTCTATATTGCATCCGAACATCAACCGAGGGATTAATTGCAAGTCACAGAAATTCTTCCAGCACCGAATTTAAAAACCCATGCCCCTGCTCTGTACAAGACAACCGGCTTGGATCTTCAAGCATCAATTTTCTAGCACGTAGTAAATTTAAAAGTTCATCCAAACTTGCTAAATTTAAACCTGTCCGCTCGGCATACAGTTCGGCAGCCACCCCCTGATTTAACCGTAGCGCATTCATCATAAATTCAAACGGCATGTCTTCATCTTCAATACGTTTAAACTGCAAATGCTCTGCCGGCACTTTGGCCAGATAATCCTTGGGCAAACGGGTTTTCTGGAAACGGTACACACCATCGGGTCGGGTCACTTTGCCATGTGCCCCTGCCCCAATCGCCAGATAATCGCCAAACTGCCAGTAATTTAAATTATGCGCAGAGGGTTTTTCCTTACGCCAGGCCGATACTTCGTAATTGATAAAACCATTGGCTTTTAGGTAGGCTTCACCCTGTTGCTGAATATCTTCCAGCACATCCTCAACGGGTAAAACCGGCTGGGTACGGAAAAATACGGTATTCGGTTCAATGGTCAATTGATACCACGACACATGCGTGGCACCATTTTCCACCGCCAGTTTTAAATCATGCAAAGCCTGTTCTAGCGTTTGTTCTGGCAAGCCATGCATCAAGTCGACATTAACGCGTTCAAAGCCTGCTTCACGGGCATGCTGAATGGCATTAATCGCATCATCATTACTGTGAATACGCCCTAATTTTTGCAGCTGATCGCTATTAAAACTCTGCACACCAATAGAAAGACGGTTTATTCCAGCCTCTAAATATCCCACAAAGGGGTCATGCTCCACCGTTCCCGGATTGGCTTCCAGGGTAATTTCACAGCCATCTTCAAAAGGAATTAAGCTTTTTAACTGGCTAAATAGCCATTGATAACCCTTTGCAGAAATCAGTGACGGCGTACCTCCACCAATAAACACGCTATGAATCTGACGCCCCTGGGCAAAATCGACCTGGGTTTTAAAGTCTTCGACCAAAGCCTGTAAATATTGCTGTTCCAAAGCTAAAGACAGTTTTCCATCCGGTACGGCATGCGAGTTAAAGTCACAATACGGACACTTACGCACACACCACGGCATATGAATGTATAAAGATAAAGGAACCAGTGCAGGATTTAATTCAGCCAAGGAACAAGCTCAAAATATGTAGGACAGGAAGATTTGTATTTTAACATGACTCTATCAAGACGCTGCTGAAATCTCACAATGAATATCGGTACACTAGGGAAAACTACTGAAGAATTAAATTGTTAGAATGATGAAAATATCTGCTCAGTTGTTGTTATTCATCCCGCTGACTCTGGGGATTGGTATCGCGCTTACTTTTCAAACGGCTATTAATAGCCAGTTGAGAGAATATTTAAATTCACCTTTACAAGCTGCCCTTTTCTCTTTTCTGGTTGGTACAATACTGCTGGCCATATTGGTGTTTTTTCAGCCGGTAGAAAAACCGGGTTTTGCCACGTTTGTGCAACTGCCATGGTATTTATGGTTGGGTGGATTTCTTGGGGTATATGCCATTAGCCTCAGTATTTATGCTGCGCCCAAACTTGGTTTTCTCACTCTGTCCGGTTTGATTATTTTTGGTCAACTGGTCACTTCAATGATTCTGGATCATTTTGGTTTACTGGGCACAGAAAAAACACCGGTGAACTGGCAACGTCTGTTAGGTGGCGTAGTGATTTTTATTGGTGTGCTTCTCACTTTACAACGCTAACCCCTCATTATTCTAAGCACATGATGAGTAATTTTTGTGTCGAATGTCTCGTCGATTACAACGACCCGTTATGAATTAAAACAGCTCTTTCATTTGATGATTCCGATTCTGGTCACTCAATTTTCCCAGGCCGGTTTGGGACTGATTGATACCATTATGGCCGGACATCTTTCTCCGGTAGATCTTGCCGCGATTGCTGTCGGGGTAGGTTTGTGGATTCCAGTCATGCTGCTGTTTAGCGGCATCATGATTGCCACCACGCCTTTGGTTGCAGAAGCCAACGGCGCACGTACGCCGGAAAAAATTGCCAGTATTGCACGGCAATCGCTATGGATCGCTCTGATTCTGGGCATCATCGCTGCACTGATTTTACAGATCATGCCATTTTTATTGCCTGTTTTAGGCGTACCAGAAGTCTTGCTGCCCAAAGCCAGTTTGTTCCTGCATGCTATTGGTCTAGGTATGCCCGCTGTGACCATGTATGCAGCGCTGCGTGGCTATTCGGAAGCGCTGGGGCATCCACGTCCCGTGACAGCGATTAGCCTGATTGCATTAATGGTTCTGGTTCCGCTTAACTTTATTTTTATGCATGGCTGGGGACCAATTCCGGAGTTAGGTTCAGCCGGTTGTGGTTTTGCCACGGCGATTTTGCAATGGCTGATGTTTATTGCACTCGCAACCTATGTCTTAAAAGCTTCGGCCTATAAAAAAACACAGCCCTTTGCCACATTTGAAAAAATCAATCCGGACTGGATCAAGCGTATTTTAAGACTCGGTTTCCCGATTGGCCTGGCCATCTTTTTTGAAGTGAGCCTGTTCAGCACGGCTGCGATTGTGCTCAGCCCCTTGGGCGAAACCTTGGTGGCCGCGCATCAGATTGCCATGTCCGTGACCTCACAATTATTTATGATTCCAATGTCACTGGCCATTGCGCTGACCATTCGTGTGGGCACCTATTATGGGGAAAAAAACTGGCTGGCGATGCATAAGGTACAATATCTGGGTCTAGCCACCGGCACTGTTTTTGCCTTCGCTACCATGGCACTGATCTGGTTTTTCCGGCCAGAAATTGTGTCAATTTACACCTCAGATTACGAGGTCACTCAGGTCGCGCTATATCTGCTGCTGTTTGCCATGGCCTATCAGCTGATGGATGCCTGGCAAGTCAGTGCGGCAGGTTGCCTGCGAGGCATGCAGGACACCAAAGGTCCGATGTGGATCACCATGATTGCCTATTGGGTCATTGCCTTCCCGGTCGGGATTTATCTAGCGCGTTTTACCCAAATGCAGGCAGCGGGTGTCTGGGTCGGCTTGATTGTCGGTTTAAGTGTAGCCTGTATCTTGTTATTAACCCGTTTATACAAAATCAACCATCGCCTGAAAATGCCTTAAAAATTACATAGACCCATCCCTTTTCATGGGAAAAGGGATGAGATCAATACAGCATAAATAGAAAAATAATCCACAATATTTCAGTTATTTAGCCACTCAAAAACGTTCTGTTTTTTGATAATCTCACTGTAAAAGTGCAGCTTTTAACAATTTCAAGTAGGCAATATCCTGTTTAACGCCTATGATCATTAAAAACCATCTATGATGATGCTGAGGAATATCGCATGGCAAAAACGGCTAGGACCCCCGGTCGTCGCTTTATGAAACTTGCCAGTATGACGGCGAGTATTGCAACTAAAACCGTATCAAACTCGATTAAAAATTTTAATGCCGATGAAGAACAAAAAAATGCTTCGCGCACTAAACTTTTTCAGGATATCGGACTGCAGATTGCCGATACGCTAGGCGAAATGAAAGGTGCGGTGATGAAAGTGGGGCAAATTGCTTCACAATACAAAGACATCTTCCCACCAGAAGTGGCCCGTGCCATTAGCAAGTTACAGCGTCAGGCTCCAGCCATGCCTTTTGCTGAAATTAAAGCACAAGTTGAAAAAGAACTGGGTAAACCGCTCCTGAAAATCTTTAAAAGTTTTGATGAACAGCCTTTTGCTGCGGCCTCTATTGGGCAGGTACATAAAGCCATCTTGCCGAACGGTCAGCAGGTGGTGGTCAAAGTACAATATCCGGGCGTGGATGAAGCCTGTGAAAGTGACCTGAAACAGGTGCGTCTGGCCTTGCGCTTAATGGGTGTACTGAAAATTGACCGCAAGTTGCAAGATCAGCTGTTTAAGGAAATTCAGGACAGTCTGGATAATGAGCTGAACTATGAGATTGAGGCGCAAAACTTAGAAGTCGCACGTACATTTCATCAAACATTAGACAATAAAATTATTATTCCTCAAGTCTATAGCGACTATTCTTCGCGTCATATTTTAACTTTAAGCCTGGAACAGGGCGAAAGCATCGAAACGGCCAGTACCTGGTCTCAAGAGACCCGTAATGAACTGGGTCGCCGCCTGCTCCGTGCCATTGGTCAGGAAATTTTCTATCTGAAACGTTTCCACTGTGACCCGCATCCTGGCAACTTTGCCTTTCGTGAAGATGGGACGGTGATTATTTACGACTATGGCGGTGTCAAAACCCTGTCTACTGAAATTGTCTCGAATTTCAAGACCCTGATTAATGCCGCCCGTGAAGGCAATATTGCCGAAATGGAACAGAAGCTGGATGACCTGCATTCCATCACCACGCAAGGCAAGTTTCCTGAAAATCTATATCGCCAGTGGCTGGAAGTGTTGATGCGTCCGCTGATCACCCATTACGATTTTGCCGAAAACTCTGCCCATCATGATGGCGTCGAACTGCTGAAACCGTCATTAAAATATTGGGATGTGTTTAAGCCTTCACCGGATACCTTAATGGTTAACCGCACGGTTTCCGGACATTACTGGAATTTAATTCATTTAAAAGTGAATGATAATCTGAATGATTTATTTGATGAGCTGGTGCCGCCTCGAGTCTGATCAAGCCGCACCCACCCGGTTAACCTATGGTGACCGGGTTTTATTTGACTCAATATTTGTTATGTTATAACATTTCTTTAAATTTAAAATATACGATGGAGAAATGTATGCGTCCAGATATCCACCCCGACTATCAACAGGTACTGTTCCACGATACCAATGCAGATGTCTATTTTGTTATTGGCAGCACGTTAAAACCGACCCAGACCCGTGAATATGAAGGCCAGACTTATCCTTATGTGACTCTGGATATCTCCAGTGCCTCACATCCGTTTTATACCGGTGAACAACGTCAAACCAGCAATGAAGGCCGTGTAGCCAGCTTTAATAAACGTTTCGCACGTTTCAAACGCTCACATTAAATTCATACTGTTTTAAGATTTAAAGGTTAATCTTAAGACTTGAAAAGCCCAAGCCATATCCTCCAGCTTGGGCTTCTTTTTTTCTGATATGACAAAAATTTTGAGCTGTTATCGACTCTGTAATAAGCCTTGGAACAGGTAAAAACCGAGCGCCAACACAATAATTCCTGTAATCACACTGGAAATGGCATAGCCTAAAGCCAGTGCAATTTGTCCATGCTTGAGCAGTTGAAAAGTTTCTAAACCAAAACTGGAAAAAGTGGTAAAGCCGCCTAAAATGCCGACCATCAGAAACAGACGTGCTTCATTTTGCAAAACAGGAAATTTCTGGCTATAAGCAAAGAAAATACCGGCAAGCAGACAGCCAAAGATATTGATCCACCATGTCGTCCATGGAAATCCGCTGCTTGGTTTAAATAAAAATACCCCTGCACCATAACGCAAACTTGCGCCGACTGCTCCCCCTAAAGCTACCAGTAGCCAATTCATATCTGTTCCAATGTGATTGAGTTAAAGATCAAGATGATATAAATCTTTTGTTCACTATAGCGTACAAATGCGTTGAAATAGTAATGAAATGATGCCGTGAAAATTGTTATAGTCACGCGGTTTTTAAACTTTTTTCTATGAATTGAGGAAATTATGGCTCAGGATTTATTGGCACAGCTTCAGGCAGGTGAAATCAAATTTGCAGACGTGATTGCATATATTGATGCACGTTATCAGCATAGCCCTACAGCGTTTCAAAATGGCCAACAGGCCAATGCTGCAACGGAAAACCAAGGCAGTGCCAAAGTATTTTCTTTTGCCCAACTCAATGGTCTAGATCAGGCACAAACCCTAAGCCTGTTTGCTGAACACTATGCAGCGGTATTAGCGACTCCTGAAGCCACAGACCACCAGAACATTCGCCAGTTTATGCAAAATGGCTGGGATGGCATTCAGTTTGACGGTCAGGCATTAACAGCGAAATAAGTTACTTATATACATCTTAGAATAAAAAAAAGCCCGCTTTATTAAAGCGGGCTTTTTTTTACTCTATTGATCACCCGAAATTTTATTACAACAAGCTTCAGATACGCGAATGTGGCAGGGATGCCACATGTTGCCCACCACAACACGGATGTTGTGTGTGGGTAACAAAGGCTTTTGCCTACTTTTGGCCTGTCAAAAGTAGGATTAAAGCCTGCACAAAGTACTTTTGACTTTTAAAGAAAAATAAGGCTGTGCCAACGGTAAGCTTCACACAAATACTAAATTATTAAATTAAGAAACCCGAACCCGGCAACGCCACTCATCCACCGGATTTTGTTCCCACGCACGGCTATGTTTCACGTGAATCCATGCTTCACCCGGTTGCAGTGCAGTAAATATAAACTGTTTTTGCCCACCTACACCCAGTATCGGTTGCTTGCTTTTCACTTGATCTTGCCGATAAATTTCTTCAACTTTTAAGATGCTCTGCGGCTCGGCCACTTGCCAGATATAACCTGTAGTCGGATTTTCTGGCACAGTAAGTTCCAGAGTTTGTCCTACTTTCATTTCCAGCAAAGCCGGGCATTGACTGTCTAATGAGTAACTATGGGTTTTTCCATCTAACGTTGGACTCATACTGCTACACCCCACCATGCTGAACCCCAGTATTACAGCAAAACTAAGTACTAAAGATTTCATAAATTTAATCTTTTCATCATCTTGTTATAAAAAAACGGTTAGCCTTCCACCCGTTCAATCCATTCAATTGAACTGACACGGAATAACTCACAGGCACCATCTCCAGTATCTGTCGGGGTCAAGGATGACGTCCAGACCAGATTTCTGTCTTTAATTTCAACCAGCTCGCCTTTTAGCCGCACCAAATCACCGCGTTTCACATGTTTAATCTGTTTGGCAATTTGAGGGTTGGCAGGAATGATGTGCATATTCGAGACCATTTGCATGGCTTGTTCGGCAGGCACCGGCAGGCGATCAATCTTCCAGTTTAAATAACGGTCATACTGATTAACTGAAATATGACGTGCAATTTCAGGCTCGGCAAACAGCCCCCAGCTCACAGCATAATCAATCGGTGAAAACTTGGCCTGTTCATCACTGGTATAAACTTTTGAACCTAGAATGCGAAAATCGCCTTTAAACGATTGCAGTTTTTTGATTGACTGGTCTTTTGCCAGCGGAGCCAAGCCCTTCGCAATATTATAATCGACAGAAGCACTGGCACTCATTTGCAACATGCTGGCAGCAAGTAAAGTACTGAATAATATTGGCCTGACCATTTTTATGCCCCTAACGTATTTCTTGATTTCTAACTTAATTTTAAATGAGTAAACTTAAAGAAATATATGGACTTGGTAACAATAGAGATATATTCAGTCACTTTTTTGTCTTATTTTCTGAGCTGAAGATTGGTTAAACTAAATATATTCAGTCACTTTTTTGTCTTATTTTCTGAGCTGAAGATTGGTTAAACTAAAATGATATAAAGAAAGAAAAATTAAGTGACAATGATTTATAAATTTTACCAACAGCATATTTTTCCGCATTTGCTCAATCAGGTGATGCAAACACCCAGCCTGATGGATCAGCGTCGCGAACTGCTATTACCCATTACAGGCGAAGTGCTGGAAATTGGCTTTGGTACTGGGGTTAATCTGCCTTTTTATCAAAATGTCGATACCCTCTACGCCCTTGAACCGAATGCGGATATTTATCAGCTGGCGATTAAACGCGTACATGAAAGTGCCATTCACGTGCAGCGTGTTCAGGCCAGTGCAGAAAAGCTGCCTTTTGCCGATCATAGTATCGATAATATTGTCAGTACCTGGACACTCTGCAGTATTGAACATCTGGATCAGGCTTTGGCAGAATTACATCGCGTACTCAAGCCTGGCGGAACCTTGCATCTGGTCGAACATGTACTGTCTGACCGCCCGACACTGCAACATCTGCAAAACCTGCTGACACCCGTTCAAAAACGCCTTGCCGATGGCTGTCATCTCAACCGCAATATTGAACAGGCCTTGCTGGATGCACATTTCAGCTTTAAAGAAAAATATTATCTGGACGCAGCCGGTATTCCTAAAATTGCCCAACGCATGCTGTTTGCACGTGTTCAAAAACAGTAAGTCCTGAATTTAACGGCGTTTTATAAGCATCGCCGTTTTAATCATCAAAATCGATACGGACTGTTTCAAAACGTACCCGCCCTTCCCGTATGGCCTGGGCAATCGCCTGTTGACCTTTGGTCAGGCGTGCACCGCCGCTTTTAATATCAATCAGTACCACTTCGATATCATCGGGACTTCCTTCGCCATCACGCAGGTCAGTATAACCATCAAACACTACATAATCGACCGGATCGCCCAGAAACTTGGCATCACTGGGTAAATACTGAAACTGGGGCATAATCGGTGCCAGCTGCTCTGCCATCTTGCCTTTCAGCACAGCACGGCTGGTATTGACACTGCGTTTTTGCGCATGCGCCAAAGCCTGCTGATGCTCCAGCTCCAGTTCCGCAATGTACTGTTCATACTCTGCTTTAATACGTCCATTTCGAGTATTGCTTAAAATCATGGTGGTGAGCACCACGCCTATACACGCCCCAATCAGCATTGCCATCCAAATGGACATTATTATTCCTTAATTGCAAAAATTACCGCTACTTATACCTTAAGACTTTTGTCCCGAGTCATATTCACTGCATCAAACAATGATATGCTAGGACTGAGCAGAATAAAATCATCAGGGTTATGAAAACTATCTTAATTGCCAATCAAAAAGGTGGATGCGGTAAAACCGTTACTGCAATTAATCTGGCTGCCGCTTTGGCACAAAAGGGGTATAAAGTCGCACTTGCCGATGCCGATAATCAAAAATCAGCTTTGCAATGGTTAAAACAACGACCGCCAGAGGCGGCTCCTATTCAAAGTCTGGACTGGCGTCAGGAAAAATCAATTGGCGATGTACCTAAAAATATCGAATATCTGATTATTGATGCACCAGGAGCCTTATCTGGCGAGCATGCCGAACAATTAATCAGTGAAGCACATGCCATTATTACCCCATTGCAGCCGTCTTTCTTTGATATTGATAGTACGCGCCGTTTCCTGAAACATTTACAGGATATTAAACGCATCCGCAAAGGGAAGGTACAGATTTTACTGTTGGCTAACCGCATGAAAGCAAACACTGCCAGTTCCAAAGATATTCAGGATTTTTTCCAAAAAATTGAACAACAGCCGGTAGCCTGGATTTCCGAGCGTGCTGCCTATGCCCAGCTTGCCATGCAGGGACTGAGTATTTTTGATAAAACACAAAAAAACTATCGGGCTATGCAAGATCAATGGCAACCGCTGTTAAATGCAATTGTTGATGATCCCAGCGCCTGGTTTTAATCGCATTAAATAGACACAGCGCAAACTTTTGCCTAGAAATGTGCAATAAATATTCATCACAACTTACCCAGCTCTCGTTCTCGGGAGCTTTTTTTTCGGTTAAGATGAACTCCGAACTTAGGAAGTAGTCAGTGAATTCAGTGCAACGTTACGCGCCCACATTACAAAAGGTTTTATTATTTGGACTATTTTTTGTCCTGATGTATTTGAGTTTTCATGTGCTCAAATATTTTATTGTACCTGTGGTTTGGGCGGCAATTATTGCCTATGTCACCTGGCCGCTGTATCAGTCGGTATTACGCATGTGTGGACAGCGCCCTACGCTAAGTGCCACAGTGATGATTCTTTCTGTGGTTCTGGTTCTGGGTTTACCGATTATTTTTGCCATTTTCATGTTACAGCATGAAGGGCGAAATCTGTATTACGAATTACAGAAACAGGTATTTTCCGGTCACCTGAATGTTCCTGACTTTATCCGGCAGTTACCTTTTATTGGCAAAGAAATTTCGCGAACGTTAAGAGAGATTAATCAGGACCCGAACAGCATTATCCAGTCCGTCTCGATCTGGATTCAGGGTCATTTAAATTACGGGAAAGCGGTACTGAACGAAGTCAGCAAAAATCTGATCAAGCTCTGCTTTGCCGTGATGTCGTTATTTTTCTTTTACCGTGATGGTCACACCATTTTACATCAGGTCAGCAAAGCCCTGGAAATGGTGATTGGTCCGCGTATCCATCATTATATTGCCACCATTTCCGATACTACCCGTGCCGTGGTCTATGGCGTTGGATTGACTGCCATTGCCCAGTCGATACTGGCGGGCATCAGCTATTTTGTGGCCGATGTACCTAACCCGATGGTACTGACCATTATTACCTTCCTGCTGGCACTAATTCCTTTTGGACCTCCAGTTGCCTATACCTCTGTTTCACTGTGGTTATTTTCTCAAGGACATACCATAGAAGCGATTGGGGTGATGGTATGGGGCGTGTGTATTGTCAGTACCGCAGATAACGTGATCCGTCCATTGGTGATTTCCGGTGCCACTCAAATTCCCTTCCTGCTGATTATGTTTGGTGTGCTGGGTGGTCTGGCCAGCTTTGGTATGGTGGGATTATTTGTCGGCCCGGTCATTCTGGCGGTATTACTGGCAATCTGGCGTGAATGGCTGCATGAAACCAATGAAACCGAAGGTTTAATGATGCCCAAAGCCACGCTCGCTCATGATATTGATGATGAAACCCATCACCCTGATTAAGCTGGCAGGTAAAAGTTAAGAAACTTATACATTGTACTACTTAAATCACCTGGTCTTGCATCCACGACTTTGTTTCAATGGTGCCAATTATAAAAAAGTCAGGATGCTTCGAGTCATGAAAGCACTATTCAAACCAGGTGCAATGGCAACAATGGGTGCCATATTTTTAGCCGGTTGTACCAGCACCATGCCCATAAACGAACATAAAGCTCAACGGGTAACAGTCAATGCCGTCACTGCGCAAGGTGTAGGCAATAAAATTGGGACTGTCGAATTACTCGATAGCCCGTCTGGTCTGCTCATCAATACCGATTTAAATGATCTGCCACCCGGCACTCACGGGTTCCATATTCATGAAAAAGGCTTCTGTGGCCCGGCAGAAAAAGATGGAAAAATGGGCGCAGCGCTTGCAGCAGGCGGTCATTTCAATCCAAACCAGGCACCACATCACGGTACGCCACTCACTGGCCATCTAGGCGATTTACCCCTCATTACAGTGGAGGCTTCAGGCAAATCTCAGCAAAAACTGCTGGCCCCACGTTTAAACCTGGCTGATGTTCAAGGTCTGGCGATTATGGTCCATGCCGGTGGCGACAACTATGCCGACGAACCTAAACCTTTGGGCGGTGGCGGAAACCAAATTGCCTGTGGTGTGATTCAATAATGTATCCCTAAAACCATAAAATCCAAAAGCAGGCAGAGTGTCTGCTTTTTTATGATGACCTGCAAATAACAGAGAGTATGGAGCAACGCTCAGGTCGATAAATTGACAGCACTACAGAAAAAATAGGCTATATTCACCATAATTGAACTTTAGAAAAACCCTGAATTGCCTGAAAGACCGATTTCAACACCTGATTATAAGTGTTTGATAATTTTTTAAAATATACCGAGCTTTTATTCACCCTTACGGCAATATTCGGTACACTCAGGGTTCATTCTCATAGATTTAAACATGACCATGAATATTCAAACTTTACGTGTTGTCGGTCTTTTAGAAGGTATTTCCTTTCTGTTACTTCTTTTCATCGCGATGCCAATGAAATATATGCTGGATAACCCGATCATGGTGAAATATGTCGGTATGGGGCACGGCGTACTGTTTATCCTGTTTTTAATTGTTTTATTTATCGTGTGCGAAAAACAGAAATGGTCGATTCAGATGTTTATTCTGGGTTTAATCGCATCCATTTTACCGTTTGGCACTTTTGTTTTCGATCGTAAGTTGAAGGCTGTTGAGCAGCCGATTGCTGAACCCAAGCTATAGTTTCTGATTAAAAGGCTATTTTCTTTTTCAGGAAATAATAAGGATGCACCCTCATTTCCTACTGGAAGAAAATACTGATTTGAAATCAGTATTTTCCCCTCCTTTCAGGAGATGAGCAGCGCTGCTGCGCAAGGGAGAGGTCTGAATATCAAAATACCCCCTGCTCCACCCGTTCTTTTAAAATTTGTTTGAGTATAGTGCGCGGAAAACTAAACCACAGCGCGATTAAAATAAAACACGCCACGCTATAGGCCAAATAATGGTATTGTTCATACATCATCCGAACCAGTTCAATAATGATAAAGAAACTGAACATCAGCAGCATCGATACCGCAGCAGCTACCGTGCCTTTAGACACTTCCGATGACATCAGCGCAAAACGGTACAGCACTGAAAAACTGATGCCTTCTCCAAAGCTGATTAAAGTCATGCCCGCAATTAAGCACCAGACCAGATAATCCTGCCAAATCACACCAGCCAGTAAAACCACGGTTCCGAGCAGCATAATGGGCAAGCCCATCAGTACCGATGTACCCAAAGCCAGTTTGTCGATAATTTTAATCAGCACGATATTCCCGACAATTAATCCACCCAAAACCGGGAACTGTGCCAAACCGTATTGCATGCTGCTAAAACCCAATTCTTCCACCAGCATGACCGGTGACAGCGCAATCCACAGCATCAACGGCATACTGACCATTGGCAAGGCCAAAGTCATGGCCAGAAAACGTCTGTTTTTATAAACCTGTTTAAAGTCATCCAGAATGTAGCTGAATGGCTGTTTTGGAATGCTCAGCTTTGTATCCGGCATTTTGGCTTTCAGTCCAAACCAGCTTAAAAAGGCTAATGACGCGATGCCGATAAAGCCCCAATGCCATGACACGTGATCAATCAGGAATGCACCAACTACAGGACCCAGTAATGGCGCAAGCAATGAAATATTGGCCATTAGTGCCATGACCTTAATGGCATCACGTTCTGCAAAAGTTTCCTGAATGGCGGCATAACCAACAGCGGAAATAACCGTGAGACCAATCCCCTGTAAAAAGCGCAGTGCCAAAAAGCTTTCAATAGTGTGGGTGAGTAAAATTAATAAGCAGCACAGTACAAAGAACAGTACCCCTGCCAGCAGCACTTTCTTGCGTCCCAAACGGTCGGACAATGGGCCGAGTAACCATGCCACACATGCCCCACCGAGCAGATAAAACGACATGGAAGATGGTGCCCATGAACTGCTGACGCCAAAGTCTTTGGTAATAGCGAGCATGGCAGGCTGGACCAGGTCGTTGCCGATATAGACGGAAAATTCAAACAGCACCAATGCCAATGGAAACATCAGCGTGGCACGGTTTAAGGTGGCAGTTTTAACTTTTTGCATTGTTTTTCTACATGTATTTTAGGCTTGTGGGGCTACGCACTATTTTTAGGGAGAGAAGCGTCAGCCCAATGCCAAGCATTGAGTGTTTAAATTAAAGTTTGGGAAATGCACTTGGTTGTAAGTGACTTAAAACACCGTATTCACAAGGTGTCTAAATAAAAAATTCGTGAGAATAGTTGATCTCAAACAAATACACCTACTTGGTTGAGTAGGTGTAGTTTAGCAGAGAGTGTTTTTCTTGTCTTTAAGCTGTTTTTTCCGAAATAATTTCATCAAATTTAATTTCTGGATTTGGCTTAAATTGAAGCCATCTATTTTTCATCCATTGCTCAACTTTATCTTTTTCTAAAATTGCTAATAAATTATTAAGTAATGCAAATTTTGCATTCTGATCAAAGTAATAGACAGTTACTCTAACATTACGATCTATATCATCATTTAAGCTAAATAAATCAATGATGTAATCCTTGTCTGAAATATCTAATGAATGTCCCCAAATATAAAAATTTAGATTTAAACTAAAGCGTTGCTTCATTTCATTCTGATATATTTCACGAGAATTATGCCCATAATTCCTATCAAAAAACTCCAAGTCTTTATCAAAGGATTTAAGCTTAGACTTAAAACTATCTAAAAATACATAATCAGTATCTTTAAAAAGCTTTTGATGATATTTGGTAAAACCATAAGCTTTAAGTTTCCTCAAAGACTCATCCATTAAATCAGAAACACCTAAAACAATATTTTGATGCTCGCCACAACTGCCATGCAAATATTCCACATCAACAGAATCATGAAGTCTTTGGTAAGTGTTGGTATAGTTAAATGAGAAAATTTTATCAGGATAAGACCATTCAGCATCAATATCTATCATTTTACTTTGAGATAATTGACCAACAATAATTTCCAAATATACGTTAAAAATTTCAATAAATTTCTCTAACTCTATATAAATAAAATTCATAAAATCAGCAGAACTAAAGCCATTTTTAACATTCTTTCCATGACAAAAATCCATATTTAGATTAAAAGGAATCATTACTCCTTCATTTTTAGTTGTAAAGTTAAAGAAGTTTAGAGTGTCCAAATCCTTTGTCTTTATTTTTAAACTATCTTGTCCCCTCTTATTTAAATAATTTATTATTTTATCTCGATGATCCATTGATTCTAGTTCAACTATACAACGAGCTACTATAACCAAAACATCTTCTATTTTTTGTTCAAAATCAATCCAAGTTTTTATTTCTTCAACATGATTTTTAAAGTATTTATACCAACAATTCAGTTCTAAGCGATATTGTAGTTTTAGGACATCTTTTGAGCTAATTTCTATACTATCAGTTATATAATATTCTTTAGTCTTTTCTATAAATTTGGAATCTCGTGTCTGTGAAAACAACTCATTAAAACTCATCTGAAAGTTTAAAGATGTTGAGTCCTTTCTTCTTTCGAACATATCATCAAGTAATTCCATCCATTTTTCTAAAGTGTTAATTTTCAAATCACCTAATTTCTCACCAGTATTTTTATTTTCAATAGCCCTCATCACATCCATAAAATGGTCATACTTCGTCGGCAAATAATGCGACAAATCAAAACCATTACCCACAATTAAAATATTCATTATTCTTGTATCCCCAAAAACGCAAAAAAGCGCATCAATCGATACGCTTTTTATGCAGCATTACAGCTTACTTTTCAACCATAAATCAAAGATTTATTAAGGGCATTTCGCTTTCTGAAAAGATTTGGTATTTTTCCCACGCAAACATTGATAGGACTTCTCTGTATCCACCTTCTTCCAGTCCCCATCTACCAGTTTAAAACTATACACCGTACGCATTGAACGAACCGAATCATCCATTAAACCCGTTTCCGTGACTTTTACCTGAGCAGCAGTTGGGGACTCTACACTGTTAAAAAACTGACGAATCTCCACGGTTGCCGAACCCTTACGCAAATCAGGTCGTTCTTTTAACACTTGTTGCAAAGGCGTATCGGACGAACCAATATTCACTTTAGAGGCCAATTTTTTAGTCGTTGCACAACCCGTCGTGATTAAGCCCAAACAAATTATAGAGGTCGATAATAAACGTAACATTGGGAAATCTCCCCCATAAAAAAAAGACATCGCATCTATGATGCCATGCCTTTTTTTCATACTCGATAACAGTTATGTAGTCATCGGCGCATAGAACTTACAGGTTAAATATTAAAGATCGAATAATTTACCCGGGTTCATAATACCGTTTGGATCGAATACCTGTTTCAAGGCTTTCATATAGCCAATTTCTTCTTCAGAACGGGTGTAATTGAGGTAAGGTTTTTTGGTCATACCAACACCATGTTCCGCAGAAATCGAACCGTCATATTTTTTCACGGTTTCGAATACGTATTTATTCACCACCTGACATTTGGCAAAGAATTCATCTTTAGACAGGTTCTCTGGTTTCAAGATGTTCAAGTGCAAGTTACCGTCACCAATATGACCGAACCAGCAAATTTCAAAGTCAGGGTAATTATCCGCAACAATGGCATCAATTTCTTTAATAAATGCCGGAACATGCGTAATTAATACGGAAATGTCATTTTTGTATGGTGTAAACGGTGCAATCGATTCAGAAATATCTTCACGCAAACGCCATAAGCTGTGTACCTGTTCCAGGCTTTGGCTCATTACGCCATCCAGCACCCAACCCTGTTCCATGCAATACTCAAAAATTTCCATCGCCTTGTCCATAATTGGCTCAAATGGCGCTTCAAATTCAAGCAATACATAGAATGGACATTCCGTTTCAAACGGACGTTGTACATGACCATGATCCAGCACTTTTTGCATCGCAAGTTCACCAAAGAACTCAAATGCAGTTAAATCAATTTTCGCCTGGAATGCATGAAGAACAGGCATCACTGCTTCAAAGTCAGGTACACCCAGTACCATCACTTGCAGGTCTTGCGGTTGACGTTCCAGCTTGATTTCAGCTTCAGTCACCAGACCTAAAGTGCCTTCACCACCAATGAACAAATGTTGTAATGCATAACCGGTCGCGTTCTTGATCATGCCTTTGTTCAGACGCAGGATATCACCCTTACCGGTCACAACGGTCAGACCCAGCACCCAGTTACGGGTCATGCCGTATTTGATCACTTTAATGCCACCGGCATTGGTGCCGATGTTACCGCCAATTTGTGACGAACCTGAAGACGCAAAATCCACCGGATAATACATGCCCTGTTCTTCAGCATAGTTTTGTAACTGTTCAGTCACCACACCCGCTTGTACACGCACCATACGGTCTGCCGGGAAGAATTCCAGAATCTGGTTCATCTTGTCCATGCTGACTACAATTTCACCATTGGCTGCTACTGCGCCGGCAGATAAACCGGTACGGCCGCCAGATGGTGTGATGGCAATATTGTGTTCATTGGCAAATTTAACAATCGCCTGCACCTGTTCCGTACTTGATGGAAAAACAATGACTGATGGATTTGGATCGAAATGCTTGGTGTAGTCTTTGCCCCAGGCATCGAGACTAGCAGCATCAGTTTTAATGCGGTTTTCACCCACAATGGCTGTCAATTGGGTTAATAACTCAGGTGTTAAAGCGACTGGAGCATTCATCGTTTGCAGACCTAGCAAGAAATATACAAGTGGTGGATGGTCTATAGAGCATTCTTTGCAAAGAGATTTACAAAAAAATAATGTCTTAGACTGGGTGTGAGCATAAAATCAACAGTATAACTGTGATCGATTTCACTACTCGACATTATAAGACATTTTTTACTAAAACCCGGTGAAAATAAGCATTTTGACAATCTAGGCTTAAAAATTACAGTTTTAGTTAGACCAAAATCTGTAGTTCCTGACATATGTATGGCAAAAATACCTATAGTCTCGGTCATAAAGGAAATGTATATAGACCCTTCTCGTATGTTATCATATCGCGACTAAATTTGGCCTTTGTAGCGGAGCCGTAATGAGCCAACATCTTTCACTGCCTAAAGATAAAATTCGTTTCTTGTTGTTAGAAGGCGTTCATCAAAACGCAATCGACACTTTAAATGCTGCTGGATACACCAACATCGACTATCGTAAAACTGCGCTTGAGGGTGAAGCGTTGAAAGAAGCGATCAAAGATGCCCACTTCATTGGTATTCGTTCACGTACTCAACTGACTGAAGAAGTATTTGAAGCAGCCAACAAGCTGATTGCTGTTGGCTGCTTTTGTATCGGTACCAATCAGGTAAATCTTGATGCTGCGATGGTTCGTGGTATTCCAGTATTTAACGCACCATATTCAAATACCCGTTCAGTGGCTGAACTGGTACTTGCTGAAGCAATTTTATTGCTTCGTGGCGTACCTGCTAAATCTGCTTCTACTCACCGTGGTGGCTGGAACAAATCTGCAGTCGGTTCGTTTGAAACTCGTGGTAAAACTTTAGGTATCGTCGGTTACGGTTCAATCGGTTCTCAACTTTCAGTACTTGCTGAAAGCATGGGTATGAATGTCATTTATTATGATGTTGTAACCAAACTTCCTATGGGTAATGCACGCCAAGTCGGTAGCATGGGCGAGTTGCTTGCAAATGCTGACGTGGTATCTCTACACGTTCCGGACGTTCCATCTACACGTAACTTCTTTGGCAAAGACCAGTTTGCACAAATGAAAGAAGGTTCAATCTTCATCAATGCTGCACGTGGTACATGTGTGATCATTGAAGATCTTGCTGATGCAATCAAATCTGGTCACATTGCAGGTGCTGCAGTTGACGTATTCCCTAAAGAACCTAAAGCCAACGGTGAAGAATTCGTTTCTCCACTTCGTGGCCTGGACAACGTGATTTTGACACCTCACGTGGGCGGTTCAACCATGGAAGCGCAAGCCAACATCGGTCTTGAAGTGGCAGAGAAATTCGTTGCTTATTCAGATAAAGGCATGACCTTGTCTGCGGTGAACTTCCCAGAAATCGCGTTGCCATTGACTGAAGGTAAACACCGTTTACTGCACATTCACAAAAACATTCCTGGCGTGCTGTCTAAAATCAACAACCTGTTTGCTGAACACGGCATCAACATCTCTGGTCAGTCTTTAATGACTAAAGGTGATGTCGGTTATCTGGTGATGGACGTTGATGCAACTGCGTCTAAAGAAGCACTCGATACACTTCACGAAGTTGAAGGCACAATCCGCGTTCGCGTATTGTTCTAATTTAAAATTAAAAAAAAACCACAGCATTCATGCTGTGGTTTTTTGTTTTTATAATTTTAGCTTTTTGCTCCTCTCCCGCTATTCAAGAAATCGCAACACATTTAGTTATGCCGAATTTTAAAATAGCGCCTCATGTGCAAGCATCGCTGCTCTTGCTGATTACCCTGATCCACTTGCGAAGAACAAAATTGCAGACAAATTAAAAAATGGATCATTTAAATTCAAATCGATAAAACCATCCTGCATCCACCAATGATTTTAAATTCAAAGTTATGAATTTAAAATTTCCCACAGTAAAAACTCAAAAAATCAGCATGAACCGCTATACTGTGCGCACCTGAAACATGGTCGATTCGACGGACCATCCAACTGCGTGTCTCATGCCAAATTCTCAACTTCTTGCCGTAGTGTTCATGGTTCTGTCCATGATCTCTTATCAAATCAGTGCATCATTTGCCAAACAGTTGTTCCTGGTGCTTGATCCATTAACCGTGACGATTTTAAGGCTGTATTTTGCTGCGATCATTATTGGGGTCATGTTCCGTTCATGGAAAATTTTGTCGCGGCTGTCTTTTTTAAAATGGCGCGATTTACTGTGTTATAGCGCAGCACTTGGATTCATGAATATCCTGTTCTATATGTCTTTGGGGAAACTGCCTCAAGGGATTGCCGTTGGACTTGAATTCATCGGTCCGCTCGGTCTGGCACTGCTGTCAATTAAGCAGCGCAGTGACTATATCTGGGTAGGAATGGCCATTTTAGGCATTGCCTTGATGGTACCATGGGGGCAGACACAGAGTGCGAATTTTTCGATTTTCGCTGCAGCTTGTGCTCTCGGTGCCGGGCTATGCTGGGCATTTTATATTTATTTTGGTCAAAAGGTGGTGCATCAGAATATTGGTATGCATGCCTTAACTATTGCCATCAGTTTGTCTGCTCTCAGCCTGTTACCAATTGGCTTATACAACAATGCTGCTGCATTGGTGGAAACCCAGTACTGGGGCAAAGCCCTGGCAATCGCAATACTGGCCACCGCCATTCCTTATGCGCTTGATCTACAAGCGTTGAAGCATTTAAGCAAACTGAGTTATGGCACCTTATCCAGCCTTTCTCCTGCTCTGGCTGCACTCACGGGACTGCTTTTGCTTGGAGAAAAAATAGGATGGCTACAGTGGATTGCCCTGCTGTGTGTCATGCTGGCATCGGTTGGCGTGACATTTAGAGCCAGTAAAACACCAAATCCTCAAAGCTCATAATCAGAAAACCTGGTAAAAAAGACGGCTACATGCCATCTTTTTGTTTATATCGCTTTAAGTCAGACTGTCTTTATCTGCCTTTTTATACTTTTTATATTCAGCTAAGTATTTCTTGGCTAGGCTTATCTTTTGCTGGTCTTCCAGAATTTTACCCGCCTGCTGGAAAAAACCATGCTCTTCCTCTTTTAAATGATGATGTACTTTTTCAGAAAGTTTCTTGGCTATCGCCAACCAACCATGATTGCTAAAATCGGTTTCGGTCAATTGCTCAAGTAATTCATCAATTTCATGGTGTTCCGCCAGGGCATGCCGGGTAATACTCAGGCCAGAATCGGTCATCATTAAAGGAATATATAAATAACGATCCTCCGCAACTGCATGAGCAAACAGTTCATTTTTAAGCAGTTCAAACAGCTCACGACGTTCTTCACTATTCCCCGAGGTCTGGATTAATTTTTCAGAAAGTTCTCTCTGGATTTCATGGCTTGCACGTAAAGCTTCGAAAATATTCATCTACACCACCCTTTTATTTGCTACAGCCGCTACACATTCAAAAGACTGCTTATCATTATTTTGAAGACATTCTGCTCATGATCTTAAAAGCGAATGAGGCACATGTGGGTGACGAGATGAAGCAATTTGTATAAAAAATTTTAATATCGGGAATAATTTACGGAAAAAAGGTCTGATATCCCAAACGAACGATCAGGATGCTGACCAAAATTAAAAACAGAATACGGATAAAACCGCTGCCGTATTTCAAGGCAGCCCGCACACCGACTATTGAACCGACTACATTAGCGGCAGCCATCATCAGCCCCAAGCCAAACAGGACATGACCCGTAGGGGCGAAAAAGCTCAGTGCCGCCAGATTGGTGGTTAAATTGGCCACCTTGGACAAGGCCGAAGCATGCAAAAAGTCCGCTTGCAGATAGCGGATAAAAAAGAAGATAAAGAAACTGCCGGTGCCCGGACCAAAAATGCCGTCATAAAAACCGATCGCGAGGCTGCCTACAGCAGCCAGCAGCAAGATTTTCGGTGTCAGTTCCTGCCGTACATGTACTTGCCCAAACTGCTTTTTCATAAAGGTATAGATGGCAATCACAATCAGCATCACCAGCACAAAAGGACGCAGCACTTCTTTGGGAATCATGCTGACACAGGCCGCCCCGGCAAAGGAGCTGACAAAAGCACAGCTGGCTATAACCGCCAGCAGCTTCCAGCGCAGCTTGACCTGACGCACAAATGAATAGGCCGCCGATGCAGTACCGCAAATCGAGGACAGCTTGTTGGTGCCAAACACCGTCGCTGGCGACAGTTGCGGCATGGCATTCATAATGGCCGGAATTTGAATCAACCCGCCACCTCCTACTGCTGCATCAATCGCACCGGCAAAAAATGCAAAAAACAGAAGGCTTAAGACAATTTCAATTTCCATACATTTATTTCAACAATTATTCGAGATTTAACACGCGTTTCGGAACCAGACGCTTACGGTCGGTAATTTCAGCCAGACCTAAACATTTTTCGCCATCAAACACCAGAACCTGCGCTTCCGCGGCATGTTCAATATTGCTTTCCATGCCACGGCTAAAATATTCTGCACGTCCTTCAGGCGCTTGAACTTTAGGAAAATGATCGACCGGTGCATAGGCTGGCAGTAACAAAGCCTCTCGCTGCTGTTCAGTCAGACTCTCCAGATATTCGATCGTATATTCAGGAATCAGGTCAAAATGACCGGTTTTAATCCGGTGCAGATAAGTCAGATGACCATATGTACCCAAGGCTTGGGCAATATCTTCGCCCAATACACGAATGTAGGTGCCTTTAGAACAGGTCACATCAAGGGTAATACTATTTTCAGTAAAAGAAAGTAATTCGATGGCATAAATATGAATCGGACGGGCTTCCCGTTCAATTTCTATCCCTTTACGCGCCAATTCATACAGCGGACGGCCTTCTTTTTTCAGTGCCGAATACATGGGTGGCACTTGCTGAATATCGCCGACAAATTTTTCCAGAACCTGCTTTGTTTTGTCTTCCGTCAATGCAGGTACAGCCTGTTCCAGCAGCACCTCACCTTCGACATCACCGGTGGTGGTGCTGTGCCCCAAATGAATCGTGGTCTGGTAACGCTTGGTCGAATCGAGTAAATAATGGGAAAATTTGGTGGCCTCCCCCAAACAGATGGGCAGTAAGCCTGAAGCCAGTGGATCCAGCGCTCCGGTATGTCCGGCCTTTTCTGCCCGATAGAGCCAGCGCACTTTTTGCAAGGCCGCATTTGAACTGATACCTAGAGGCTTATTCAGTAAAAATACGCCGCTGATATGACGGCGCTGAATTTTAGGTGAAGTCTTTTTCATAGTGAAAATCAATCAAGTTCAAACGGCTGCTATGTTAGCAACCGCTTGTCATTTTTTACAACTTTTCTACGTTTTATTCAGTTTTTTATGGCAAATTGAGTTCAATTTTAGAACCTTAAAAAACAGAAAAAGAAGGTTGCATAGGAAATGCATAAACATCATAAATTATGGATTATTTTGCTGGTAATTTTGGTATGTCTAGGCATGCTGTTATTTTGGCTCGCCCCGTCCCAGTCGACCGCAGAACAAACTGATGCCGTTCAAAACCTTAATGCACCACCTCCTACCTTAACCTCATCAATGCCAGCCCCTACAGATCAGAGTCGGGCTTTGGTCAGTCCTAGCCAGCAAGACACCGAAGTGAACTGTCAGTTAAGCCTGGACAATGCCAATCGCTTGATTGTGAATGAACAGACCCGCAACTGTTTTGAATATTTCATTACCCAGTATGGCGAAAAAGATCTCAAGCAAATCAACCATGATTTCAAAGCCTATATCCAGCAAAACTATAAAGAACCCGCTCTAGGGCAAATTATTGATTTGTGGAACCGCTATATCAATTACCGGGAAAAACTGGGCGAGTTGCAGCCCCCCAATATCGACAAGGAAGATCCCAAATATTATCAAAGCATTTTTGCCCATATGAAAAATCTGCGTAAACAGCTTTTCTCTGACTACGAAATTGAAGGCTTATTTGGTACTGAAGATACCTATCATGAATACACGCTCAATCGCATGACCGTTCTGGCAGACAAGAGCTTAACCGAAGCACAAAAAGCACAAAAATTAAAAGATCTTTTCAACCAGTTACCTGAAGACTGGAAAGAAAATCTCGAACAGCTCAATAAACTGGAAGACCTGCGTAAACTCACCGCGGATATTAAAGCGCGTGGCGGTTCAGCCGAAGATATTCATCAGATGCGCATGAATCTGGTGGGTCCTGAGGCGACGCAACGTCTAGAAGCACTAGATAAGCAACGCAATGACTGGAAAGACAGGGTCAATCAGTATCTGGCTGAACGGGACAGCATCATGAAAAGCGGCATGAGTGACGAGGCCAAGCAGCAAGCCGTACAAAAGTTACGGACTCAGCACTTTAATAAACCCCAAGAACAACTACGAGTAGGGACTTTTGAAACCATCCATGATCAGGGAGGAAAATTACCATATACCGAATAATCTTAATGTCGTCTGATAAGGAGATGAGATGGATCAACTTATGGATGTACTGATATGAATAAAAACAAAAGTATTAAAAGGAAAAGTTGATGAAAACTTTAAAAAGTAAAAAAGTGCTAACGCTTGCTGTCATGATGACCCTCACTTGCGGTCTTACAGCTGAAACACAGGCAGCAAAAGGAATTTTGCAGATTCAAGAAACGGTCAAATCCGACTATGCCAAGACCCGGTATCCCATTGTCATGACCCATGGCTGGTTGGGCTGGTCACGCATCGGCGATGACAGTTTCAATATTGATTACTGGTATCAGATTTTGCCTGATATGGCGCGTAATGGTTCGACTGTTTTTGCCGCACAGCTCTCCCCGGCCAATACCACCGAGTTCCGTGGTGAACAGCTGATTGCTCAAGTCGAAGAAGTGCTCGCAATTACGGGAAAGGATAAAGTGAACCTGATTGGTCACAGTCATGGCGGCCCAACCGTACAGTATGTCGCAGCCGTAGAACCGCAATATGTGGCATCAGTCACGGGCGTCGGCGGCACCTATCGCGGTTCTAAAGTCGCCGATGATATTCAGAGCAATAGCATTAGCCGCACTGCCTTCAATATTCTGGGACAATACATCATTGGACCACTGATGACCTGGGCTCAAGCCAATCCGGACATTCCGGTAAGCTTTGATGCTTCAATGAAGTCTCTGACTGAAGTGGAATCGGCAAACTTTAATAAACGTTTCCCAACCTCTGCTTTAGCTTCTGACTGTAACAAGAGCGGTGCCAAAGTAGATAAAGGCATTTATTACTATTCTTGGGGTGGAACTGCACAAACCACCAACCTGCTGGACATTGATAGCATCTTGATGCAGCTTGGTCCGCTGTCTTATGGCAACAAAGACAATGATGGTATGGTCGCTCGCTGTAGTTCACATATTGGTCTGGTCATTCGTGATAATTACAATCTCAATCATACTGATCTGGCGAATATGATGTTTGGTTTAAAAGGAATGTTCGCCCCTGATCCAGTTACCCTGTTCAGACAACATGCCAACCGTTTAAAGTTACAAGGTTTATAATAACCAGCACATCCGGGATATTTTCCCTGATGTGCGCCTGGTTTAAAAATATTTTGTTACATCTATATATTTCACTGATCGAGAACTTATCGTTATTTCATTCTGCCTTATTCAATAATCAATATGACAATCTAAATTGTCTAAAAATAAAAGCATCAAGAAAATATAAAAAATGAGGATTTTTTATGAAATACGGACTATTACTCGCTGGTTTACTCACCAGCACACTATTGGGTACTGTTCAGGCATCCAATACCTCACAAGTGACAGCTAAAGCGGTCTCAACTTATGCAAAAACCAAATATCCGATTGTTTTTAGTCACGGTATGGCAGGTTTCATTACCGTAGGTACAGACCAGTTTGGTCTTGATTACTGGTACCAAATTTTGCCCGACTTGGCACGAAATGGTGCCAATGTCTGGGCCACGCGTGTATCGCCATTTAACTCGTCTGAAATTCGTGGCGAACAACTGGTACAACAAGTCGAAGAGATTCTGGCATTAACCGGGGCAGAGAAAGTCAATCTGATTGGTCATTCACATGGCGGTCCAACTATTCGCTATGTGGGCGGCGCAATGCCAGACAAAGTTGCCTCCATGACAGGTGTAGGTGCTCCAAATACAGGCTCGCCTGTGGCAGACCTCATTTTATCTGCTGAAGGTACAGCTATAGAAGGTCCACTGGTAGGTATCATCAATTTTGTTTCCAAAGCAATTACCTGGGCACAAGGGCTTGACCCGAAGAGTTTTCCGCATGATTCACTTGCAGGAGGAACAAGTTTAACCCGTGCAGGCGCTGCACAATTTAATGCCAAGTTCCCTATCGGTCTGCCCACCACACCCTGTGGGGAAGGTAAACTTCTTGACAACGGCATATACAACTACTCCTTTACAGGTACCAGCACTGTGACCAATGTACTTGATCCGGATTCAGCCTTAGAAGTAACCAGCTGGCTAATTGATAGCGGTAAAGAAAATGATGGCCTGGTGTCACGTTGCAGTGCCAAGTTTGGTAAAACCATCCGCGATAACTATAATTGGAACCATTTAGATGAAGTCAATCAAGTATTTGGTCTGAAATCTTTATTTGCACCGGATCCGGTAGATGTTTACCGCCAGCATGCCAACCGTTTAAAACAGCAAGGCTTATAACCACTCAAATTTCAGACATAAAAAATGCGCCAACAGGCGCATTTTTTTACTCGTATAAAACTTAAAATTAAGCTTTAGTTTTACGAGCTGGTAATTTTTCACGAATACGTGCAGCTTTACCAGACAATTCACGTAGGTAGTAAAGTTTAGCACGACGAACGTCACCACGACGTTTCACTTCAATACCAGCAACGATTGGTGAGTGAGTTTGGAATACACGCTCAACACCAACACCGCTAGAAATTTTACGTACTGTGAACGCAGAGTTCAAGCCACGGTTTTTCTTAGCAATTACAACGCCTTCGAACGCTTGTAGACGTTCACGGTCGCCTTCTTTTACTTTTACTTGGACAACTACTGTGTCACCTGGTGCAAAAGCTGGGATGTCTTGTTTAAGCTGAGCATTTTCAACAGCTTGTACTAAAGGATGCTTACCGCTCATGGGGTATCTCCAATAATGTGGGTCAGAAGAGGTCTGATATCCACTGGGACTAGAGGCTAAAGCGCATAGGCCCGATTGACTTTCCCTTCATGCTTGACCGCTTCAATGCATAAAGAGCCTATTAAATACTTCAAGCGACATGCTTGTCGTATGTTTGCGTAAACTGAGCTTATTTACTCTGTTCTTGCGAATCTTTGAGCCATTTTTTTTGCTGCTTGGTCAACTCTACCTTTTCAACCAGCTCAGGCCGGCGTTCCAAGGTGCGTTGATAGCGCTGCAAAAACCGCCATTTTTCAATATTTGCATGATGCCCGGATTTAAGTACTTCAGGCACATCCAAACCTTCAAAATGATCTGGCTTGGTATATTGTGGGCAATCCAAAAGACCATCCACAAATGAGTCTTGCACGTGTGATTGTTCATCAGACATGGCACCCGGAAGTCTCCGGATAATACTGTCCAATAAAACCATCGCAGGCAGTTCACCACCCGACAAGACGTAATCTCCAATTGACCATTCCTGATCAACATATTTCTGGATCAAACGTTCATCGACCCCTTCATAACGTCCGCACAATACAATTAATCCGTCATATTCGACAAACTGCTGTACTGCAGGTTCGTTTAAGGTTTTTCCTTGTGGAGACATATACACCACAGGAACCTGAACACATCCTGCTTGCTTTGCAAGCTCTTTGGCATGGTTAATTGCTTTTGACAGAGGTTCTGCCATCATCACCATACCTGGACCACCACCAAATGGACGTTCATCCACTCTTTTGTAGTTGCCCTCAGCATAATCGCGAGGATTAATACAAGTGACTTGCACTATTTCACGTTTTGCCGCACGCCCGCTGATACCATAGGCTGTAATCGCTTCAAACATTTCAGGAAAAAGCGTAATGACTGCAAAAAACATCGCAGACTCCTCTATTTTCCTGCTGCGTTTATCCTTAAAGGATTAATAATCTACGCCCCAATTCACGTAGATACGACCAGCTTCAAGATCAACTCGCTGTACCACATCTTTATGCCACGGAATCATACGCTCTTCAGCATCAACGCTATCTGGTGTTGCGTGAACCACCATGACATCATTGGCACCTGTCTCAAACATTTCATGGATTTTACCGAGATTGACTTCCTGTTCAGCATCATCCAAACCTAACACCGTTAAGCCTTTCAAATCTGTCCAGTAATACTCATCCATACCTGCTTGTGGAAGCTGAGATTTTGAAATCCAGACATTGGAGCCAACCAGTTCGTCTGCGCCAGTGCGATCACTCACACCTTTTAGCGACACAACCAGGCCTTTGCCATGTGGTTTCCAACGTTTTACATCGACAATTTGCCAACCCGCCTTGGTCTCAATGTACCAAGGCAGATAGTCAAAGATGTTGCTCATGGGTTCTGTATTGGAATAGACCCAGAGCCACCCATTTAATCCATATGCTGAACGTAACTGTCCAATCTGAATACGATCTTCGGGAACATTCTGTGTTGGTGTCATGGGCAACTACCTAATTTATAAAAAATTATGCAGCAACTGCAGCTTTCTTAGCTTGAGCAGCTAAAGAAGCAACACGTTCAGAAGGTTGAGCACCTTGTGCTACCCAGTGAGCAAAACGGTCAGCATCTAAACGAAGTTTTTCTGCTTTACCTTGAGCTGTAGGGTTGAAGAAACCGATACGTTCGATGAAACGACCGTCACGTGCATTACGGCTATCAGTCACAATGATTTGATAGAACGGACGTTTTTTAGCACCACCGCGTGCAAGACGAATAACAACCATGATAGAACCTTATAGTTTTTACGGATTATCCCTGCACCGACCACCGATACATTTCAAACCCCTTTCATAGAGGGCAGTATTTTACGTGAAGTTTGCCCTGAATGAAAGCTCAAAAATTATTTATCCACAATTTTGAATTTGGATTAGCGGCCGTCCCAGTTTGAGGTTGCTGAAGGAATGCAAGCTGTACCACCATTTTTATCACTACCTTTAGTCCAACAGCGTTCTCCACGATGGTTAATGACAATATGACCATCTCCAAATTGTGCCGTACTGGACTTTGGTGTTGCTGTTAGAGTCCATGTACCTAAACCTTGATTAGATAACGCTATTGTATATAATGCCGTTCCTGTTGAAGGAATTTGATTTGTGGCACCAATATCTGCCAAGGTTACAAAACCACCATCTGCTTTTTCAAAACTAAAGCGAGCAATTTTATATTTTTGCAACTTACTAGCAATATCCATCATAGTACTTTGGGCATCAATTCTTTTGGCTCTACGTACTGAATCTTGATACGAAGGATAAGCAATCATTGCAATAATCGCGATAATAGCTACTACAATCATAAGTTCAATAAGGGTAAAGCCAGAGCAGTACTTCCTTACCATTCTTCTCTTCCTGTTGTTATTGTCCCACAAGTTTCAAATGTCACATTTGCTTTGGTTTTATTTTTACAGCGAATTCCACTACTACTCATCAAAAATGTAAAATTTTTGCCATCGCTATGCTCTGCACGAATTACCCAACTACTACCATTGGCAGTAGTTGCTGTAAGTGCAGGGTTTCCTGCTGCACCATCTCTAATCACAAAAGTATAGTTTGGGATTGTATTTGGAGTAATGTTAAATCCCAAATAATTAAAATTACGTGATTTCCAACGTTCAAGCTCAGTGGCAATACGTTGTATTTCCTGCTGCGCTTGTGCAGCATTACTTCTACGTATATATTCCTGATAGCTTGGCATAGCAATTGCTGCAAGAATTGCAATAATTACTACCACTACCATCAGCTCAATCAAGGTAAAACCTTTTTTGGTGGATAAAATATTTTTCATATACCCCCATTACCTCAATAAAGTATTTTTTTCATACCAACGTTGAGGAATCAAGCACATTTGGGTTGATTGCCCTTTACCCCCACTACCCGTCGTAGTCACGAGAATCCTCCCCCCAGTATTGGCACAATAGTTAGAACTACTAGCAACTTTTTTATTATGGTCATCCTTGCCACCACTGCCGCCACCTTCATTACAGTCAGAACCTGTACAACTCTTATCATTCCCGGTTGTGATATTTTGGATACCAATACCAATAGGTGTACCTCGGCTGCCACCATCTTTGGGATCATTAGATTTACACTGACCAAAAGGCAAGCAGAATGTGGTGAGGAAACTTTCACCTTTTACACCTGCACCACAATCACCTGATATGCCAGGTTTACTACTATCAAATGTTGATACATATAAACGATAGTTCATTGCAAGCGGTGTGCCAAAGACCTTCTCACTTTGTAGTTTATAGTCACTACACCCTGTTTTTGTACCATCACTACCTGCAACACAATTATTAAATTTGTAGTACCAACCATTAGTTGTATAAGGTGCAATAAGCGTGGTAGTACTATAACGATTATCCTCAGTTAATAAGCTTAAACCAGTTACATCTTTAGTTAACCAATTTGTTGCCGAAAATAAATCTTTACGCGCTACATCTTTATCATAAAGGTTATAAACTGCATCATAATCAATCCCCGTAGCATCTACAGTATAGTTTTGCAAAGGCTGACTACGGTTACCACTTCCTATGGAAATAACTGCGAATGTTGTACCTTTTTCATTATAAATTGAAAAACTTGGCATATCGTAAAAACGTGGACTTTTACCATCAGCCCTGTGAAGATTGAGCAATCTAACAGGTGCTTTAGCAAATGCTGTTAAAGCTGTTGCTTTATTATCTAAATCCACGCGGAAAAGTTGCCCCCCTAAATCACCAAAATATAGATGATCAACAAAATCATCACCATCACGATCTACTGTACGAATTTCGCTAACCACACTATATTTCATGTTGTCATCTTTTCGACCAATAGGTGCTGTGGCTGTTGTTCCAGTAGTTGTCTCAGCATTTGCACTTGCCCACCACAGTAAACTGCCGGCATCATCACCTTCAGCACTAAACATATATACGCCTGCACCCTTTTTATTATCTTGATCATAAGCAGCATTTTCATAGCCTTTTGCGTCTGTTCCACCAGTGCGATCATATCCTCCACCAACAAACATCACCAGTTTACGTACACCTCCCCATTTCACATAAGCAATTGCTGGTTTAGACCAACTTTCCCCCATGTAACTTAATGCACCGCTTGTTGCAGCATCTGGATTGATATGAAACTTCAGCTCAGGAGAATTAATATTTTTTAAATCTAAAGAATAATAGCTACGCCCCCCCATACGCAGACCACCAAAAGCAAGCTGTTTACCTTTTTGATTTATACCTTTACCCGCACCGACAGTTAAATTACCTGAGCTATCAACTACATATTCTGTATGTACTACCCAAGGACCATCAATACCATAATAAAGGTTATTTACACCACCTGATGTAACAGTATAGTTATTAAAACCTTTTTTCTGCTTGTCTATCATTTCATTGGGAACAAAAGCAAATTTTTCTTGTCCTGTTACAGCATCAACGACATGTAATAAACCTTGCGTCGTACCAAAAAGTACATAATCTTCGCGATTTGTTGAGCCAATAGACTTAGTTGTAGCGTTATAAGTCACTTTACCTTTATTGGTGATCAGCACAGGTAAAGAGTGCATCACAGCACCTACCTGACGAAGTTCTGCTGCTGATGCTAATGAACTCTCTGTAATTGAAGCAGGGTTTTCAGCATCAACAGCATACCCTAACAAACTCATCAGATAACCGCGATTAGGATCATCTTTATAAATAGTATCTGTAAGATAATTTAGGTTTACTGTACGTAATGTGTTGTTACTGCCTGAAAATGTAACTGATGTATTAGTTGCTGTACCTACACGGTTCGTAAGTAATTTACGTTGCACAGTTCCATCTACTGTACGTAGTTTCAGTTGTGACCATGCACCACCTTTAGCTGCAAACTTTCTACTGCCAAGAGTATTTTCATCGGCATCTGCAATTGTTGTATCGTCATTTACACTATATGACCAAAAATCATATACTGCGGAAGTTAATTTACCATTATCATCATAACTTGGCTCAATCAAACGACCACGACTATCAGTAACATCTTTCTGACTTCTACCTTGCAATTTACCTGATGTACCAACAAGATATTTTTTTAAATTACCCACCCACAGACTATAATTTCTATTTGGTGTCGGTTGAAACTGTTGATAATAAGCATCATCCTGAAGGACTACGGGATTTAATGCATCTTTTGGAATAGTCGGTGAACCTGTGGTTACAGATGGTATTTCTTTGCCCAAATCACCAATAAATGAATTAACACTATTTACAATATCTTCTGTACTATTGCCTGAGTACCAACCACCTTCTCCGATAACCCCCCAATAAGCGGCCGCTTCTTGATCTGACAAGTCGGTTCTTACTAAGACATTACCATTAATATCTCTTTTGATATTACCATTACTATCCAATTGTAAAAATGGTTTTAAATTTTCTTCTTGGGGTAAAGATCTATTAAACGATTCTATCGAGTTAAAATCTGAACCAAAGCCGACTACTGCCGTTTTAACTTTTAAACCCAATGGATTTTTGGTTGAATCAAGCAGGTTTTTAGTAAAATTATGTATACAATTCCAACCGGTACTGGAATTTGTACAGCTAAACATAGAGCTTTTCGTAGCTAATGCAGCTTGCATTAATCCCTTGGCATTGTTGTTATTATTGGGTACACCATCTGTTAATACATAAATACCCTGTCCACTACATTTTTTAATGTCATCATTCTGAGTCAAAGATGCTGGAGAAACGTATAAAGTCCCGGCTGTATTTTTAGTCGCAGGATAGGAATACATGAAACCACTATCTGTAGTTTCGCTAGGAATACTTTTATTTTCAAAAGCACAATAACCGCTTATTCCATCTTCAGTACATGCTTGATCGTAAGTCAACGTGGTAGGATTTACCGTACTAGCTGCTCCCCATGTATCACAACCACCCGCATTATATTCAGTACAGGTTTTATAATTTGGCGTCGTGGATGGAGTGAATACTTCTTTATAATAATATCTAATGTTACTTATCTTTTCTTTTTTTAGTGCTTTTGCAACACTTTTATTTACTGTAGTAGTCCCTGTACAGGCTGAAGTAGTGGTTACACCTGTATCACCGTTACATTTATAATATGTATCCCCACTTTTACGATACATATACGTTTTTACTGATGAATTGCTAGGATAATACCTAAAATACATAGGGATACTGACAGTTGTTGCTCCTGTTGTTCTTGTTCCAAACAAATATGCAGCTGTTTCAGCATAAGCATTTGCTGTAGGTGTTCCGCCCCTTGCTCCTAATACCCCAATCTCATTCAATAAAATCTGGCGCTGGGTGACTCCATTCACTAACTCACCCAAAGGTCTGGCGGGAATTCTGACTTGTCCTGAAACATTATCAGCAGTTGATGGTTGGCCTGCAGTATTAAAACTGGTAGGGCGCGAATATGTAGACAACCCAATCACTTTAGCATCATCTAATTTGACAATACCTTTTGATGAATTGCCATATAAAAGATCAAACAAACCGTCTTTTAAACGCGTGATACGGTCATAATATTTTGCTGTACTTTTCGGTTTATAGTAATAAACGGTATCTGTACCGGATTGGGTCATTTGGCTTGAATCTTTTGGCAAAGCTGCTATCGATTCATTACAGTCATTTTGATCAGTTGAGCCACTTGGTCCACAACCAAAATACTGATAGTTACCAGTCGAACCCGTACGTTTATAAAAATAAGCATCGTGTTTTACTTTACAATAATAACGCTTATAGCTTGGGCTGCCATTCGTAGAGTCTTCATTACTATTACTATCTACACTAGTACCATCAGGAATATCACAGGAACTGCTATTACCAAGTTGTTGGGGAGCACCCATACTTCCTGAAATATCCAGCATAAACATCAAGGTGATCTGACCAGACTTTGCTTCTTGATAAATATCAATATCGCTAGCTTGAGTCACACTGGTCGCTACCAACCCCGTATAAATTGCTGTAATACTGGCCGCAAGCAATTTTTTACAATAGTATCTTTTTTCGCTCTTTTGAATTTGTTTCATCTTGCTATTTCCTATTTATATAAAATCTTGCGCAATCATGTATTCAGTCACTTGCGAGCTAAACGGTATATTCAGACCTGCCAAGCAGTCTGTCACACTCTGTCTAAACACAGAGTTAGTGGCTACAGTTGTCCCTGATGGAATCGTGACTTCATTCATATGTGCATTTAAACATGCATCTATATCTGCAGATTTTGCAGTCGTAAGCGTTGGCATAATTGATACGGCAAATACTTTTACAGGTTTATTTTTCTCAAATTTAACCCCTTTTTCATCGGTACCATATTGCATACCATAAAAAGGGTCATTATCTGATTGACTTGAAAACTTGACAGCAATTTGGGTCATCACCGCCTTACGGCCACTGGTAAAAAAATTGCCTGTAGTTGCCGCAACACTGCAATAACCGGCCATCCCTAAAGTATTGTTGGTGGGTGCAGCCTTGGCAGCCTCCCATACCATTAAACTGGCACGGTTAATATCAAAAAATTCTTTTTCTTCACCTACAAAGCAGAAGACTAATTCCTTATCTTTATTCACTGCACCATTAATATAACCAAACATACCACTTGAACTTAAACTTTGAATCAAGTTCGCTTCCCGTTCGACATTAAAGAATGCTGCATCTGAGTTCTGCATTAATAACTGTTGTGCTTGACTGTTAGTAGCAATATTTAAAGAAATCAGACCTTTTTTAATAGCCAAAGTACCAAGAACTGTAATCGCCAGTAACATGATCATAACCACAATTAGTGTCGCACCACGTTGAGATGAATAAGGTTTCATTATCTATCTCCAAAAGTATTACGTAATGCGATGGTTTGTGAAACCACTTGACGAACATACTTTGGTGCATTTTCTGCTGATTTTTTTACCTTAACCAGTTGATCTAGAATTTGAAAACTCTCATCATCTGAAATAATTGCGTCACGGCTGACTGGCTGTCCCGAACGAACCAAAGCACCAAGCTGTACCGATAAAATACGCGGGCGAGAACCTGCGGCAATATCCATATAATCCTTGATAGGGATATAACGAAAACTGGTATCATTCTCCACACCGAGCAAAACTCTAAAATGATCCACACGTTTCATAATAATTTGACCTACACTCGAGCCAAAAGTAGCAGTACCTAGCTTTTGAGATGGCGCCCCCCCCTCCACTTGCACTACATTATCAGTTAATGCATAAAAACCCGCTTCACATGCCAAAGCTAAAGGCTGATTTGGCTCATTACCTGCATTAGTATCTGCTCTTAAAAAATAGCGTTGCACAATCATTTGACGACCAAAAGGTAAATCCCCTCCAGGATTTTCAACTCTAAACTTTAATTCCTGACCTTCACAGTCAAAACCGCCAATCCACTCATCATCAGTGGTTGCAGGTGTTCCTTTATCATCAAGTACATATTGTGGTGTATATTGAATTGTAAGCTGGTCACTTAATATATCGGTGCCAGTTGCATTTCCTTCTTTATCTTTACCAATTTGTTGCACATTGGATGCTCCCGTCCATGCAGGTGCAGTTCCCGCTGTCATTCCATTACTTCGGGATAATACATTTACACCCGCACTAGTCCCAACAATGGTTTTATATAGATTACTTAATGGAACTGCTGGTACGGCAGATGTAGTTGAAGTTGCTGCTACAGCTGGTATCTCTGTTGCATTTACAGAAGAGGTCAAGACTATACCACCATATTGAGTTTCATCATTAATATCCGCTTTTACTACATTTAAATTCGTTAAGCGGATATCTTTCACAATATAGTTCAAGCTAAAATTGGCATTATCTTGCAAGTCAGACATCCCTGCCTGTAGAACATAGCTTTTTTGCCCTGTCAAAAATAACATCGTAGCAGCAGCAACAATTACTAACCCAAGTGCAAGTGCAATCATGAGTTCAACGAGCGTAAAACCTGAGTGAAATTTAGCCATATTAATATAACTCCATAATCAAGCAGGTTGAAGCAGGATTATATGCTGTACTATTGGTACAATCACCTTCACCCGTACCATTTGTCGCACTAGTATCTCCCCATGCAACATAGACACAGTTACGCCCATCATTATTTCCCTGACACTGAATCACATTCATGGTCATTCCTACTGACCTTGTACGTGTAGCAACTTGCGCTACATCAAAATCTGCAAGTTCATCTGTAGTACAATTTTCCGTAAAACAATTTTTGGTTGAAGCTGTTTGTGTATCTGGATCTTTTATTTCTTGCATATAAGTATTTATGGCACCACGATTTACACGTACTCTCTCGGCTAAATCCCGTGCAATATTAATAGCCTGAACACGATAGCTACTCTCTGAAGTTGCTTCTACTGCACGATATTGCAATGCAATAAAACCCAGTACGCCAATTGCTAAAATTAGCATAGCAACCAAAACTTCGATTAAACCAACACCATTCTGATAATTTATTGTTTTCATCAGCACGTTCCCTCTGTAATTTGTATTGTTCCCATCAAAGAGAGGCTAATATTTTTAGATTTATTACCACCGCTTTCATTACAAATAATAAATGGTCTACCGTTAATATCTGCCGTAAAGTTTTTTACACCACCATTCAACTGAAAGGTGATTTCAGTTGGAGAACCAGATTTTAATGTTGCTTTACCTTTCGATATCCAATTGAGTTGGGTAGGAGTATCAGCAACTAAAGAATTTAATTTAACCTTAACTTCTCTACGCTCCAACACAGCTTCAGAACGTGCATTATTCAACTGACCAACCAATTCCTGTGCACTTCTGTTTAAGTTTTGACTTAATAGAATGTCGCTAAAAGAAGGAGCCGCCATTGTTGCAATAATTGCCATGACTGCAATGGTTACCATCAACTCAATCAAGGTGAATCCCTGTTCTTTTCTTTGCATACTCCCCCCAGGCAACAAAACCTTACCCTATTTAAAATAATATCGAACTTAATTACAAATTAAACACACAAAAGGATAAAAGGCATAAAAAAACAGATAATTGCCAAAATACAATTATCTGTCAATTTTTTAAAATTTTCAGAATGTTAAATCATTCACGCTTTAAGCTTGAGTTACAGGAATACGTAACTCTTTCGGCAAACTAAACGTAATATTTTCTTCACGACCAGCCAGTTCTTGCGGCGCTTTGGCGCCCCAGTCCTGTAAACGCTGAATCACTTGCTTGATTAAAATCTCGGGTGCCGATGCACCAGCAGTTACCCCAATTTTGGTACTTTCATCAAACCAGGCCTGATCCAGCTGATCGGCATTATCCACCAAATAAGCATGTTTTCCCATACGCTCCGCCAGCTCGCGCAAACGGTTTGAATTTGATGAATTAGGAGATCCGACGACTAAAACCACATCACATTGAGTTGCCAAGTCACGTACCGCATCTTGGCGGTTTTGCGTGGCATAGCAGATATCATCCTTACGTGGCCCCTGAATATGAGGGAATTTTGTACGTAAAGCATCAATCACTTTGGCGGTATCATCAATTGACAATGTGGTCTGAGTAACAAAAGCCACTTTTTCAGGATGCTGTATTTTTAAAGCCGCTACATCGTCTTCATCTTCAACCAAATAGATTTCACCACCATTTTTTTTGTCATATTGCCCCATAGTGCCTTCCACTTCAGGGTGACCTTCATGACCAATTAAAATAGCTTCCGTCCCCTCACGCGCATATTTGGTCACTTCTATATGCACCTTGGTGACCAGCGGACAGGTGGCATCAAAGACTTTTAAACCGCGACGTTCCGCCTCAATTTGTACTGCTTTCGACACACCATGTGCACTAAAGATCACAATATTGTCATCGGGAACTTCATCCAGTTCATCAACAAAAATTGCACCGCGCTGACGTAAATCATCCACCACAAATTTATTATGCACCACTTCATGACGCACATAGATAGGCGGATTAAAGCATTCCAGTGCCCGGTTGACGATCGCAATTGCTCGGTCGACACCTGCACAAAAACCACGTGGATTGGCCAATACAATTTCCATAAGATCCTCAATGTTCACCCGAAGTTGAGCGGAATAATTTGAAATAAATGCCAACAAAAAGACGCTTGGCTATTTTGTTTGCGGGTCGTCTACTCTAAAATAGAGAAGATATTTTATCATATCAGGAAAAATATCATGTCGGGTCTCTTGTTTGTCGTTTCTGCTGCATCTGGAACAGGCAAAACATCCCTCGTTAAAGCCCTTCTCGACCGTGTGACCAATCTGCACGTTTCTGTCTCTCACACCACGCGTGGCCAACGTCCCGGTGAGCTTGACGGTATCCATTATCATTTTTCAACAAAAGAAGATTTTATTGCCTTGGTTGAGCAAGGCGGTTTTATTGAATATGCAGAAGTGTTTGGCAATTATTACGGTACGGCTCAAGCGACTGTAAAACAGCAGCTTGCCAAAGGACATGATGTTTTACTTGAAATTGACTGGCAAGGTGCAGATCAAGTCCGCAAACTTTTTCCTGAATCCAAACAAATTTTTATTTTACCGCCGAGCCAGTTTGATTTGCGCCAGCGTCTATCTAACCGTGGCACTGACTCCGTTGAAGTAATTGAGCGTCGCTTGGGCTGTGCAGTTGAAGATATGCAGCAGTATACAAACTTTGATTATGTCATTATTAATGATGACTTTAATAAGGCACTGCATGATCTGGAATGCGTGATTATTGCCAACCGTTTAGTGATTTCACAGCAGGCAACCCGTCATCAGGAATTGATTGAAAAATTAATTACTCCTGTTGAACCGTGATTAAAACTTGAGTCTGCAGGCAAAGCATTTTATACTGTCGAGTCTGTTCAAATTTAATATTCAAACGAGAATTCTTATGGCACGCGTAACCGTTGAAGATTGTTTAGACCATGTAGACAACCGCTTTGAGCTTGTACTAGTGGCAAGCAAACGCGCGCGTCAATTGGCACGTCAAGGCATTGAACCAACTGTAGAATGGGATAACGATAAACCAACTGTAGTTGCTTTACGTGAAATTGCAGTAGGTCATATTTCTAAAGATATCCTGAAACAACGTGATCAAGACTATCAAACCTCTAGCCTTGACCTTGCACTATCTGCAAACAATTTGAATTTAGATGGCTTTTCTTTCCAATAAGAAAAAATATCGTAAAAAGCCTAGTTTTAACTAGGCTTTTTTTATTGCACAACTTTAATATTGGCTGAATAACCGTTATAACATAAGATTAAAGATAGGTGATTTAGGATTTATCTTTTTGCTTTTTTAGACGAAAAAATTGACAAGTCATGCAATATGCTTTTCATTAGAGCTCTAGCGATTTAAATTGTAAAAACTGAAGTAGTAAAGGTGTTATATGCCAGGCCCACAGGTCAGCCAAGCCAAACAACAGCTCAAAATTATTATCGATGCTTACTTAAGTGCAAGTGATGTCGAGCGCGTGCTTGTGGCCTGCGATTATGCCGATATTGCCCATGACGGCATCACCCGTAAAAGTGGCGAACCCTATATCCTGCATCCAATTGCAGTCAGCAGCATTCTTTCGCATATGCGTCTAGATGCGGAAACCCTGATGGCTGCCCTGCTACATGACGTGATTGAAGATACAGATTTCAACAAAGAAGACATTGCTGAAAAATTTGGCCGCACGGTGGCCGAGCTGGTTGATGGCGTGACCAAACTCAGTCATTCCAGCGATAAAGAATATAATAAAGCTGCATCTTTCCGTAAAATTCTACAAGCCACCCTGCAAGACCCGCGTGTCATTATTATCAAACTGGCTGACCGTTATCACAACATGACCACTTTGGGATCATTGCGCCCCGATAAACGGGCACGTATTGCTCAGGAAACCTTTGATATTTTTGTACCTATGGCACGTATTGTCGGTATGAATGAGATGGCCGACAATCTGGAACATTTGTGCTATCAAAATCTTGACCTAGATATGTTTAACAATGTTCAGGATGCCTTATTACAAACCAAGCCTAAACGTTGTGAGTATCAGAGCATCTGGGAAAAAAACCTGACTGAACTACTGCAACAGCACCAGATTAGCGGCCGTATTAAAAAGAAAAATAACAATATTGAATTGCTGCGTCACTTCGTTAAAAATGATATTGATCTGCAAGAGCTTACCCACAGCCATGCTTTTGAAATTATTCTGCAAAGCATTGCCGACTGTGACCGCCTGGCAGAAATCCTGCGCGAAAACTTCCAGATTCTGCATTATGAAGATCATATCCGCCGTCCATTGCCGGGTGGCAACCAGTCTTTAATGATGCGTTTAAAAGGCGAGAAAACCACGCTCTCTCTGACTATTCAGACCGAGCTGATGCGTAAAGCCGCCCGTTTCGGCGTCGTATTGGGTGAAAATGCACCGCAAGCCTGCCGTTCAGCCATTCAAGCTTCCATGCAGAACCTGAATGTATTGGTGGATGGCGAATGTGCCAAAACCACTTTTAGCGATCTGTTGGATTATTTACATCAGGAAAAAATCTGGGTGTATACCCCGCATGGCCATTTGCACGAACTGCCACAAGGGGCTACAGCTGTCGATTTTGCCTACTCAGCCAGCCTGTTTTTAGGTAACCATGCTGTCGGAGCAAAAATTAATGGGGAAACCCGGCCTCTTTCAACACCACTGGTGAGTGGGCAAGTCATCGAGATTATTACTGATGTCCTGGCGACACCAAATCCCGACTGGCTCAGCTTCATTAACACCCAGAAAGCGCGTCGTGCCATCCAAAATATTTTGCGTGATCAAGATATTGAAGAACAACAACTGGTCGGTCAGCAGGCACTGAACCGTGCGCTAAAACTGTTTAATCGCTCCATCAAAGATTTAACCGAAGCAGACTGGATCGATATATTGCAATGGCGACATATCGAATCTAAGGAACACTTATTTGAACAGATTGCCGTGGGCGACCTGTTACCGCAATTAGTGGCTAACCATCTGTTTGCACAAGGACAAAGCCTGGATAACCAGTCATCTACCCGTCTTATTCAAGGCACTGAAGGTGTGGATGTCAAATATGCCCATTGTTGCAACCCTGTACTTGGTGACCCCATTCAGGGACATCTCTCACGTCGCGGTTTAATTGTGCATCGTGCACGTTGTCATAACCTGTTGCATGAACAACATATGCATCCAGAAAATATTATGCCCTTGCACTGGACATCTGAAGATGTAGATGACATCAGTTTCACTGCTTATTTAAGTATTGACATGCTGATGAATGATGAACAGATTTCTGACCTGATTTATCAATGTCGGAAAGAAAAAACCGGTGTAGAAATGGTTCATGGCCATGAAGATAAAACCTACGTGCATATTGTGGTGCATAACCGTAAGCAAATTGCGCAGATTATTCGTGATTTACGTATGCACTTCGGTTTTCCACGCATTAGCCGCTTAGCCCAGCCTATTAATATTGCCGAAGCATCCAAAGCCAGTTAATTCAAACATAAGCAACTCTTATTGAACAATTTACGCTATGATGCATAGAGATGATACAAGGAGAAATCGATGTCCCGCCAAGTAATCCATACTGAAAATGCACCTGCAGCCATTGGTACATATTCTCAAGCAATTTTAGTTGAAAATACCCTATACCTTTCAGGTCAAATTGGTTTAGATCCTTATAGTATGGAACTGGTTGAAGGCATTGAAGCGCAAATTCGCCGCGTATTTGATAACTTAAAAGCAGTCTGTGAAGCAGCCGGTGGCTCATTGGCAGATATCGCCAAACTGAATATTTTCCTGACCGATCTTTCCCATTTCCAACTGGTTAACCAGATTATGGGGGAATATTTTGCCCAACCTTACCCTGCCCGTGCAGCATTAGGTGTAGCCAGCTTGCCTAAAGGGGCTTTAGTGGAAATGGATGGTATTGTAATTATTAATCAATAATTTTCAATCAGTTATAAAATTGTACAAAACACCACCGATCAAGTGGTGTTTTTTTATTTAAAAACTCAATCACAATATATAATATTTCAAATGAATTTAATTGACAAACGATAATAATTATCAATAATATTACTTATCCCATTTCACTTTTGTGTGGCGAGTTCGAATGTACGTATGCTTATGCCGTGGTATTACCGATCAAGATATTAAAGATGCTGTCGCAAATGGCGCGGAAAGCTATCGTGAAATTCGTGACCTGCTTGATTTAGGTACCTGTTGTGGCCGTTGCGCCCCTGAAGCACGCGCCATCATTAGTAAAGAACTTTCAGAAATTGCAGCTCGTATCTCCGTAGCGGCTTAAAACCCGATTACCCTAATAACAAACTGAATGATCAAAAGATCATTTTCTCCTCTCCCGCTTATGACTCTCGGCGGGTTTTTTATGCACACTGTATAACATAGCGCCCATTATCATTCTTGATTGCGATTTTCATTTGCTGTTCAATAAATTACTCGCCATTGTGTAGCTTGTTGTTTAAGATAATTGAAATAATATTTTTTGATTGCCTGACATATGGCTAAGGCAGAAATTGTTGATGGAGAACTTACAATGAAAGGCAATCGTGATGTCATTAATCAGTTAAATCAGGTGCTTTATCACCAGTTGACTGCCATTAACCAGTATTTCTTGCACTCACGTATGTTCAATGATTGGGGAATTGAAAAGCTGGGTTCGGCAGAATACAAAGAATCGATTCAACAAATGAAAGATGCCGATAAAATTATTGAACGTATTTTATTTCTTGAAGGCCTACCTAATTTACAAAATTTAGGCAAGTTGTACATCGGTCAGCATACAGTTGAAGTCCTGACTTGCGATGTACGCAAAGTCAACGAAAATATTGAAGCCCTGCAAAAAGCGGTCAGCTTGGCTGAACAGGAAATGGATTATGTCACTCGTGACCTTGTTCAGGAAATTCTGGAAAAAGAAGAAGAATACCTGGATTGGACCACCACGCAACTTGATCTAGTCGAGAAAGTGGGCATCGAAAACTATATTCAAAGCCAAATTTAATTTTAAAACAGCCAGTCGATTGACTGGCTGTGTTATTTATCAGATTCGCTTTTTTAAATTTTACTTCTTGGCAACAGGCTGGGCCAATGATGCGTAATCCAGATCAACTTTACGTAATTTTTTTAACAACCAGAGCTGATGCTTGGCTTCCTGCTCATAACCATTAAAAGCCAGGATCTTGGCATACTTGTATAAATCATAGGTAGTCGGATAATTGAGCACCATCTCTCTAATTTCCTCAAGCTGTTGTGCACTCACCTTGCTATAGGGATTCATACGAATCCAGTCTATACGCCGGTTAAATTCTTCCAGCAAATAAACCTGATCCTGATTGGTGATTTTTTCCGGTGTTTTTTCATAGCGTAGCGTTTGATTGAGCTTAGGAACCATCACCGCATAATCTCGCACGATCAGAATCAACAGCAAGAAAAATAACCCGTAAGTAACCCGCATATAATTGGGTGAAAGGGTCAGGATTTTGGTATCTGCCTGCTGTGATTGAACCAGTCCAATAATAAAACCCACCGGAAGCAGGAAATAGGCATAGTACTGTGGAAATTCCAGCATGGCGTGAATCAATACTGCACCCACCATTAAAATCCCGATCACGGATTCAACTGAATTGACCCGCTTATTCAGCTGATAGCCCCAATAACCAAAGTAGGCCAGAAAAGGAAGTCCTATAATGAGACCATTCCACAGGATAAAATCGAGAATAAAATTATGTGCGCTACGAATCCACACTGGACCCTGAAAATGATCACTGACCAGAGTATAAGCAACACTGGTTTGGTTCCAGCCATAGCCAAACCATGGACGGTCAGCAATGGCATGCAGCATTTGCTGCCAAATGGCTAAACGCGACATATCTCCTGTGGCTCGCTGTACCACATCACGGCTTTGAACAATATGTGCATCTGTGACTTGAGCAAGAAGTTGACTCAATATAGGTGCTACAATAATCAGTCCAACAAATAAACCCAACCAACTGATGATCCAATACCACTTGAGCCGAATAAAGCCACAATATTGCTGGTAAGCCAAGTAGACCAAAATACATAAGCAAGCCACCCAGGAAGTCCGTGACTGACTTAAAGCAACACCCATCAATATAAACAATCCACAAGCAACCAACCATTTGGTTTGTAGATTCTTCTTTTCATAGAGATACAAACATGCCAGCAATGACATCATCAAAAAAGTTGCCATATTATTCGGTTGGGCAAAGTTTGCGTAGGGACGTGTATTACCTTGTATGTTAATCATACCGGGCAAATGGGCATCTAAATTCGTCCATTGGCAGATAGCGATCACACCTGTCGCTGTTCCAACCAGAAGAAACACATAGCTGAGTCCAGTAAAAATGCTTGTCCGGTCTGCTTTATCGCTCGATAAATTATAGCCAACCACCATGCTCAGCCAAAATCCAAAGACAAAGAGGGTACTGGTCAAAGCTTTATCAAAGAAAAAGAGCTCACCTGCTCCATACTGAACCAAAGGGATAACCGCGAGAAACAATAACGGGAGGCTGCTCACTGGCAATTTAATTTTGTCTTTTAAATAAATGGCAGCCAATGTAAAAAGTGATAAAAAGGCAAACAGTTCACCCGTATAGGTAACCCAAGGGCGGTAATGGATAGGCAGAAGCCAAGCCAGTGAGATAAAGACACTGGCTAAGAGAAGGAGGAGGAATTTCATGCTGTGCCACAGGTTAAAGTGCTGTGCAATATGATAATTCAAAAGGCTATTATTTTCTGTGCTTTTACAAATTCATAAGTCACTTTATATGAACATAGATCAATCCATTGAATTATCTTGCTTTACTTCATCCTTCATTTTATCCATATGGACATGCTTTTAAATGGAAAAATTCTTGAGTTTTGTCCATATTCGAAAATAGCTTTTACTCAGTACGATAGGATGAATTTTATAAAAGCAGACTGGTCTGAGATATTTTAAAATTTTGATAAGCTAAAAACCGAATAAAAAAATCCAAACTCATTTATAAGACAGCTTTTGATTTCCTCATATGCTGGCAGATCTCAGGATAATGCTGAACAATAGGTCGAGTCGCTTCATTCTTTGATGCACCTAAACGTATGAAAATTGGTGTAGAATATTGCTTTTTAATTTCAAATTGCACTCGTCGTTAGACAAATAATTAGGATTTAAACGATATACTTTAAGGGTTGCTTAGCTCGTGAGGATTTTTAGTTTCCACTACAAACTATTTTTAGTATGACATCTCATAAAAACAACAAAACTGACATTTTTTGTCACTTAGTTACACAAACTTACTTACTGATTTTTACATTTTTCAATTCATTAAACAATGTATTGATTTTACGCAGAATAATTAGATAATATGCTTTGGCACACTTTGTGCAAACTATAAATTAGCTTACAAAGCTTATAATTAAATTAACAAAACATTTGTGGAGAATGTTATGAATGCTCAAAAAGGCTTTACATTAATAGAGCTGATGATAGTTGTCGCTATTATCGGTATTTTGGCTGCTGTTGCGATTCCTGCTTATCGTGAATATGTAGCAACTTCTTATGGTGCTGCAGCAATGGGAGGGTTAAATAACTTTGTCCCGAAAGCACAAGGATGCATTCAAACAGGTATTGGTTGCGATACTTTGAATACAGAAATACCGTCTGGAGCTGCACCTACAACAGCTGCTACACTTCCAGAAAGCACGAAAATATATAGAGGGACTACAGCTGTTGCAGAACAAACTAGCATAACGCTAACCGCTATGAACAAAGGTTGTAAAGTAGTTGCAACTATTGGACCTGATGGAGCTGTTGCCTTCACAGCTGCTGCTGCTGTAACAACAGGCGCTTCAGCAACTGATGCTCAATGTCAAAAAGGCTCAAAAGCACCAGCATAAATTTAAAGATCTAAAAAACGCATCAATTTTGATGCGTTTTTTGTTTTAATTCAAAATTTTCCAACAACAGTGAATTCACCTTTTCTAGCAATTTTTCATAATCCCCTTTTAACTGCTCATAATCACTTTTCACCGCTTTGGTCTTGCTTTTAGCTTTTTTCAATCTGTTGCATAGGCGAAAGATATTTTGCCCTGCTTGCTGTGCTGCTAGCTCAATTGCTTCTACTAGTGCTATGTGAAGGCTCTTCTTGATCGAACCTCGTTTACGTCCAGCTTCAAACCCCATGCTATCATTATTAATGAAAACACCCTTCTTTCTAATTTTGTATTTTTACGCTTTCTCTAATCATATATATAGCCTAATCTCACTCATGATCAACTATCCCAAAATAATCGGCTCATTCCCCAATTCATTATTTTGTTCTTGGATAGAGTGTGTATAAAACCGGTTAAGCACATCCCCAATGTTCATTACACCTGTTACTACAGCTAACCTAAATTGCTTCTGAGCCAGTTGAGCAATGATATTTTGGCAAATTTCATCCCAAATAGCTTGTTCGGTTGCTTGCTGAATCCCCCGATCAATCACAATTTCAACTTTACGTTCACATAAATTGATATAAAGAAGTACACCACTATTATATTCCGTATCCCACACCCCAAGTTCAGCAAACAACTGACGAGCACGCATGCGGGTATTTTGGAAATAGGCCTGATTTACAGGAAGATGTCCTTCTATCACGACCTGGATTTCACCCACATGATCATGCTCAGCCTCGGCGACCGCCTGAGCGATCGCTGCCTGATCCTGTTTGGAAAAATAGCGTTTGGTTGCAGGCATATATAAAAAATGCTTTAACCAGCGCTTAAAACTGGGCTGATTCACTTCTTCTGTTTTAGGTTGGGTGACAATCTCTGTCGTATCTGTTGTTGTTACCATGATCCTGATGCTCCTCCTCCACCAAAGCCGCCACCGCCGCCACTAAATCCACCGCCACCGAAACCGCCTCCTCCTCTGCCCCCTCCACGACCGGCAGATGAAAGGACAAGCTGAAAAATGGTTTGTGCAATTGCAGTGATGAGTAAAAAGAAGATGCCTACTCCAATCAATAAACTGGTAATTAAGCCAGCCCCATTGACCAGTCCAGCCACCGTACCCGCAACAGCTGCTGTAGAAGCACTTAAAGGTTTACCGACAATAAATGAACCAATAATCCCCGCAATTAAAATAAATAAGGCTGCACTCAAGGTTTTCTGTTTTGCTTGCTGTTCATGCAAGGCTTTTTCTTGCCGTTCTTTCAACTCCTGGGCTGCATTGGCTGCAACCTCAGGGTCCATATTTAAGATCCGTTCAATCTCTGCAAGTCCAGCATCAATGCCTTGGGCATATTGGGCCTGTTTAAAATAAGGGGTAATTTGATTACGAATAATTCGGCTTACCACAATATCAGGAAGCACACCTTCCAGACCATAGCCGGTTAAAATCTGGATACGCCGGTCATTCACCGCAATCGCCATGAGCAGACCATTATCCTGTTTCGCAGAGCCAAGTTGCCATTTTTCAGCCACCCGCATGGCAAAATCAAAAATATCTTCCTGACCGGTGGTCGGGACAATCACCACACCAATTTGCGCCTTGCCCTGCTCATGCAGCTTGAGAATCCGTTGGCTGATCTCCTGCTTTTCACTCGCACTAAGTAAATTGGCCTGATCCACAACTGGCTCATTTAAAGTCGGAAGTCCACGAATAGACTCGCCTTCCGCCATATCGTTGGCAATTTGCGGCTGTTTTACTTCTGGCTGTGCTGACGGCTGTTGCTGGGTTTGTTGTTGCTCCTGAATGATCTTCCCTGCAATGACGGCATCTTCATTCTCCGTGGCTGCTGCCTCTGCACTTAAAGCGAATGAACTGGACAATATTGCACACCACAAAACCAGCAGTTGCAAAACAATCGCAAGAGAGCTTTTCTTTTCTGGAGCAGACATAAGCGCATCCTTTTCTATATAGCCACTCGATTAATCAAATGTTACCTTCGGCGCTGTTTGTGCACCCTGTTCAGCACTGAAATTCGGTTTTGGATTCATGCCAATCACTTTAGCTGTCATGACTTGCGGGAACTGGCGTGAATAGGCATTAAAGTCTTGAACCGAGGCAATATAACGGTTACGTGCCACTGCAATGCGGTTTTCAGTCCCTTCCAACTGTACTTGTAAATCACGGAACTGCTCATTCGCCTTCAAGTCCGGATAATTTTCAGATACTGCAATTAAACGCGACAATGCACTGGTCATCTGGGCCTGTGCTTCCTGATATTTCTGGAATAAAGCCGGATCTTCCAACACTTGTTTATCCACTTTTAGTCCTGCAACATTGGCGCGTGCCTGAGTGACTTCTGTTAAGACCTGTTCTTCATGTTTGGCATAACCTTTCACCACATTCACCAGATTGGGTACCAAATCTGCACGGCGTTGATACTGGTTCTGCACTTCAGCCCAGGAAGCCGTTACAGCCTCATCCTTCACCTGTAAAGTATTATAGCCACAGCCGGTTAAGCTTAGCGTGCTTGCCAGCACCACTGTCGCTGCGGTTTTTTTGATAAAATTCATTGTGCTATTCCTCTATTATTTATTTGTATTTGTTTAAATATTTTTATTGTAAACATATTTGGCTATAGTTTTGTTTAATTTATTTATTCAAGATAAATTTCAATTTTTCTTGAATAAAATAAAAAAAGCCCGATCATGCGTCGGGCTGAATCAGGCATCATTTCAATCAGCTATAAGCGCCTGTTGATCGCTCCTTTTGAAATTCTGGATGAAGATATTCAGTCGCCAATCGCTGCTTCCACATATTGACGATCTCGCTATAGTCAATTTCAGAAGGATGAAAATCGGCTTTAAAATAGGATAGATATTCAGGCAATAACTGGACAAACATTTTCCCGATTAGATAAATTCCCAAAAAATTACCCGTGACTTTAGGCAAACTTTTTTTCTTATCCTGCCAAAACAACCGCGTGGCCGAATAGAAAGTCAAGCTGGCAAAGCCTGTGGTCACACTGCGCATAATCATACGTCGCACTTTATCATCCCCATACACATGCTGATAAACATCAAAGGCGACAGCACGATGTTCAATTTCTTCAATGGCATGCCAGACCCAGAGTTTGACGGTATTTTCATCTGAACTTGCCAGAATTTCAGGATGTCGCAAAATATATCCGCCCAGCAAAGCGGTAAAATGCTCAAAGGCACAGGTAATTGCCAGCTGGATTTTAGGATGCATCCCTTTGATATAACTATCTTTACGTGTAAGCCAAGCCTGAAAACGATCCAGATTATAATCATCCCGACGCCAGGCATCATTAAACGCTGTATGCGCTTTGGAATGCATGGCCTCCTGTCCAATAAAGGCAGCGATTTGGGCTTGAAGTTTTTCATCTTTTACGCGATCGCGGACATTACGCACGCTATGCACAAAAAACTGCTCCCCGATGGGAAATGTAGAAGATAACGCTGTCAGCAAATGTGACATGATGGGAGAATTGGCAAAATAATGCCTGCGAATGGCTTGCGGAGTAAATTGCGGTTTACGCACTGTAATTCCGACAGCCTTTGGACGATTTTGATATGATTTTTCTGCCGTCACTTGAGTCATCTGAATATCTCTTCGCTGAAATACAGACACTCAGTATGTGCAGGAATTGCTGCTTCATATATGGCATAAATGCTTGTCTCATTTGCAAAATCAGCCATTTTTCCAGCTCATTTACTCCTAAAATCCTTTATTTATCAGAAGGTAAACAAAACTTATCATTTCAGGCAATACGTCATGACAATAAAAAACCCGCCTAAGCGGGTTTTTTATCAATGTTTAATGAGAGATTAAACATCCAGATAATCAAGGATACCTTCAGCTGCCTGACGACCTTCCCAGATTGCAGTTACCACCAGGTCAGAACCGCGCACCATATCGCCACCAGCAAATATTTTCGGATTCGATGTCTGGAATTTAAACTCTTGCTGTTCCGGTGCAACCACACGGCCTGAACCATCCAGGTTAATTTTCACATCATTAAACCAGTCAGCAGGGCTGGTACGGAAACCAAAGGCAAGTAGAACTGCGTCAGCAGGCAAGATTTCTTCAGAACCCGGCACAGGTTCAGGACTACGACGACCACGGCTATCAGGCTCACCCAATTGTGTAGTCACAAATTTAACGCCTGTCACTTTACCGTTTTCACCGACAATTTCGATTGGCTGACGGTTAAACTGGAATTCCACACCTTCTTCGCGTGCATTTTTCACTTCACGGCGAGAACCCGGCATGTTTTCTTCATCGCGGCGGTAGGCACAAATCACGGATTCAGCACCTTGACGGATAGAAGTACGGTTACAGTCCATCGCTGTATCACCGCCACCCAGTACAATCACTTTTTGGCCTTCTACACTGATATATTCAGCAGCATCTTTTTCCCAGCCTTGGCAACGGTTGACATTGGCAATCAGGAAATCCAGTGCATCATAGACACCGTCCAGATCTTCACCGGCGAAACCGCCTTTCATGTACGTGTATGTCCCCATACCCATGAACACGGCATCATAGTCTGCAAGCAGCTGATCAATCGTAACATCAGTACCAATTTCAGTATTAAGACGGAATTCAACGCCCATGCCGGTGAAAATTTCACGGCGACGTTTCATCACGTCTTTTTCCATCTTGAATTCAGGAATACCAAAAGTCAGCAAGCCGCCAATTTCAGGACGCTTGTCAAAGACAACCGGTTTAACACCGTTACGCACCAGAATATCGGCACAGCCCAGACCCGCAGGACCTGCACCAATGATGGCCACTTTTTTGTCTGTCCACTTCACGTGTGACATGTCTGGACGCCAGCCCAAGGCAAAAGCGGTATCATTAATGTATTTTTCAGCATTACCGATGGTCACTGCACCAAAACCGTCGTTCAGGGTACATGCTCCTTCACACAAACGGTCTTGCGGACAAACACGACCACACACTTCCGGTAGGGTATTGGTTTGATGGCAAAGTTCTGCTGCCTGGAAAATGCGACCTTCAGCAATTAACTTTAACCAGTTGGGAATGTAGTTATGTACCGGACATTTCCATTCACAATATGGGTTACCACAACCTAAACAGCGATGCGTCTGGTTTGCCGCAATTTCCGCTGTAAAAGGCTTATAAATTTCCACAAACTCTGCTTTGCGGACAGTTAGATCTTTTTTCTCTGGATCTTGGCGTGGGACATCCAGGAATTGAAAGTCATTGTTTAGGCGCTCTGCCATGTCTCTCTCCGTGGGGAGGCGTGGTCGGTTTATTTATCCGCCACACCTGCCTATCAATCTGCAGTAGTGGAATTATTGTGGATCAGCTTTGGTTGTTTTCAAAAGCGTTTGCAAATTAGCAGCTTTTGGTTTTACAAGCCAGAATTTACGGCTGTAAAAATCAAACTCATTGCGGATCTTGTACGCCCAAGCACTACCTGTCTCAGCAATATGCTCATCCAAGATGCGAAGCAAGAATTCTTGATGCTCTTCCATCGCCTCTGTAGAAATACGGTTTAATTCAATCAACTCATGGTTGTAATGGTCAACGAAGTCGTTATCCAGATCAAGTACATAAGCAAAACCGCCGGTCATACCTGCACCGAAGTTATGGCCGACTTTACCCAGTACAGTCACAATACCGCCAGTCATATATTCACAGCAGTGATCGCCTGCACCTTCAATCACGGCAAACGCACCTGAGTTACGTACCGCGAAACGCTCACCGGCTGTACCTGCAGCAAACAGTTTACCGCCAGTCGCGCCATATAAGCAGGTATTACCAATGATTGCGGTTTCCTGAGTCTGGAACGGCGAACCTTTAGGCGGGAAGATAGACACGCGGCCACCCGCCATACCTTTACCCACATAATCGTTGGCATCACCTTCAAGTTTAATATGTAAACCGCCAGCGTTCCATACACCTAAAGACTGACCCGCAGTACCGGTTAAATTGACTTTAACAGGATGCGCTTCCATGCTGAGGTTGCCATAGCGGCGTGCGATTTCACCAGAGATACGCGCACCGATTGAACGGTCACAGTTACCAATCGTAAAGCTATATTCACCGCTGACACCTGCTTCAATTGCTGGCAACATTTCTGCCACCATTTTCTCAGCCAGAATACCTTTGTCAAATGGTGCATTCCCTTCAACCTGGCAATATTGCGCCTTGCCTTCAGCTGCAGGATGTGACTCAAGCAATGCGCTCAAGTCCAGGTGCGCATGTTTTTCAGTTTCACCTGGCAACATTTCCAGCAGATCGGTACGGCCGATCAAGTCTTTCAGGCTTGCAACACCAAGCGCTGCCAACCATTCACGGGTTTCTTCCGCAATGAAGTGGAAGAAGTTGATCAGCATTTCAGGTTCACCAATGTAATGTTCCTGACGTAAATGATCCTGCTGAGTTGCCACACCGGTCGCACAGTTATTCAAGTGACAGATACGCAGGTATTTACAACCCAATGCAATCATTGGCGTTGAACCGAAACCGAAGCTTTCTGCACCTAAAATTGCCGCTTTCACGACATCCAGACCTGTTTTCAAACCACCGTCAGTTTGTACACGAACTTTACCACGCAGGTCATTCACGCGAAGGGCTTGATGCGCCTCACTTAGCCCCAACTCCCATGGCGAACCGGCATGGTGAATTGAAGATAATGGAGAAGCTGCTGTACCGCCGTCATAACCGGAAATGGTAATGAAATCGGCATAAGCTTTCGCAACACCTGCAGCAATAGTTCCTACACCCGGCTCAGAGACCAGTTTCACAGACACCATCGCTTGAGGATTGACCTGTTTCAAGTCAAAGATCAATTGTGACAAATCTTCAATCGAGTAGATGTCATGGTGCGGTGGAGGTGAAATCAGGGTCACACCTGGAACCGAGTAACGTAAACGGGCAATCAAGCCATTTACCTTACCACCCGGTAACTGACCACCCTCACCCGGTTTTGCACCTTGCGCCACTTTAATCTGAAGAACTTCTGCTGAAGTCAGATAAGCAGGGGTTACACCAAAACGGCCTGAGGCAATCTGTTTGATTTTCGAGTTACGGATAGTGCCATAACGCGCTGGATCTTCACCACCCTCACCCGAGTTGGAACGACCACCAATGGTATTCATGGCAATCGCAATCGCTTCGTGCGCTTCAGGAGACAAGGCACCTAAAGACATCCCGGCAGAGTCGAAACGCGGCAGAATATCTTCTACAGATTCCACTTGATCCAGTGGAATTGAATTATCAGTTTTAAGTTTCAACAAGTCACGAATGGTTGCAACCGGACGGTTGTTCACCAATTCAGCATATTCTTTAAAATCAGCGTATTCACCTGAACGGACCGATTTATGCAGGGCATTGATCACATCCGGGTTAAATGCATGGTATTCCTTGTCGAATACGAATTTCAGCATGCCACCCTGATCGATTGGCTTACGCGATTTCCACGCAGTATCAGCCAGTTTTTTCAGGTCATTTTCAAGATCGGCAAAAGTTGCACCCTTAATACGGCTTGGTACACCTGTGAAGCATTTATTAACCACTTCTTCAGATAGACCAACAGCTTCGAACAACTGGCCACCACGGTAAGAGGCAACAGTCGAAATACCCATTTTAGACAGGACTTTCAACAAGCCTTTCTCAATCCCTTTACGGAAGTTCGCCTGTGCATGAATCGGGTCACCCAACAATTCACCTTTGGCAATCAGGTCATTGATTACATCATAAGCCAGATAAGGGTAGATTGCAGTTGCACCAAAGCCCAAGATGACTGCAAATTGATGCGGATCACGCGCCAGACCGGTTTCAACGATAATGTTGGCATCGGTACGCAGGCCAACATTGATCAGGTGGTGATGCACCGCACCTGTTGCCATGAGCGCATTGGCTGGCAAGAAACCTTGACGGATTTTCTTGTCTGAAAGTACCAATAAAGTTTTACCATCACGAATGGCTTGAGCAGCCTCTTCACAAATACGTGTGATGGCAGCTTCCAAACCTTCAGTTTCTGCATAGTTCAAATCAATGTCAGCAATTTCATAACCTGGACGCCCAAGGGTACGAATTTGATGCATTTTAGAATTTGACAGCACAGGACTTGAGACAATCAGACGATCAGCATGCTCAGGGCTTTGCTCGAATACATTTTGTTCACGACCAAAACAGGTCTCCAGCGACATCACAATCGATTCACGCAATGGATCGATTGGCGGGTTGGTCACCTGTGCAAATTGCTGACGGAAATAATCTGATACATGGCGCACCTGGCGAGATAACACCGCCATTGGCGTATCATCACCCATTGAACCCACAGCTTCCTGACCGCTTTCTGCGATTGGTCGAAGCAACTGGTCACGCTCTTCAAAAGTCACTAGGAACATTTTTTGTGAAGCTTTTAGCTCGTCGCCTTTTAAGCCTTGATCACATAAATATTCTTCAAGTTCTGGACTACCTTGTACACGTACAGAATTTTCACGCAACCATTCACGGTAAGGACGCATTTTTTTCAAATGATTGCTGACATCTTTGGTGTCCAGCATTTTGCCAGTGAAGGTATCAATCACCAAAATCTGGCCCGGTCCTACACGACCTTTAGAAATCACATCTTCAGGTTCATAGCCCCACACACCAATTTCCGATGCAAGGGTAATGTAACCATTTTTAGTAATGACCCAACGTGCCGGACGTAAACCATTACGATCCAGCATACAGATGGCATGACGACCATCCTGGATAACCAAGCCAGCGGGACCATCCCAGGCTTCCATATGCTTAGAGTTGAATTCATAGAATGCACGCAGGTCAGCATCTAAAGTTTCAACATTTTGCCAAGCTGGTGGAACCAGCATACGCAATGCACGGAACAAGTCCATGCCACCACCGACAAGAATCTCAAGCATGTTATCCAGGCTTGAAGAGTCTGAACCGGTACGGTTCACAATCGGGTTAAGATCGGTTAAACCTGGCAATAACGGGTTTTCGAATTTTGGTGTACGTGCCATAGCCCAGTTACGGTTTGCGGTAATGGTGTTGATTTCACCATTATGCGCAAGATAACGGAACGGCTGTGCCAGAGGCCAACGCGGTAATGTGTTGGTCGAGAAACGTTGATGGAACACCACAATATGAGATTCCAGGCGTTCATCTGCTAAATCAGTGTAAAAATCAGCAATCGCTTCAGGCATCATCAAGCCTTTATAGCTAATCACTGTAGAACACAAAGTCGTCACGTAGAATGATGGATCATTGCTTAACTGCTGTTCTGCACGACGGCGTGCCAAGAACAATTTGCGGTTAAACTCAACCTCAGTCACACCCATCGGGCAATTGACAATAATCTGTTCGAATGCAGGTAAAGACTGCATTGCAATTTCACCAAGCGCATCATTATTGGTTGGGATAACACGCCAGGCTAAAACTGTAAGGCCTTCAGATTCAATCTCTTTAGCCAGTACTTGTTTAGAATGTGCAGCAATCGCCAGATCTAGATTTAAAAATACCGTACCAACAGCAAAAATTTCACTTAAAGTGATATCACTGAGTTTTTTGGCTTCTTCACGGAAGAATTTTTTCGGCATTGCCAAAAGCAGGCCACAACCATCCCCTGTCTTACCATCTGCGGCAATACCACCACGGTGTGTCATGCAGCTAAGGCTGTGCATAGCGGTTTTAACGAGATCATGGCTTGCATCACCCTGCATATGGGCGATTAAACCGAAACCACAGTTATCTTTAAACTCATCCGGTTGGTATAAACCTTGAGCGGGAGCTACAGTATTAGGCGATGGCATGTGCATAGCGTACCCTTCTTTCAACATGGCCCATAAAGCGGGCATCTAACAATCAAATAACTTCTTTGCGATTTAGTCCAATTCACTCACATCAAGATCAATGTTGAGCAAAACTTCTTCATCCTGTCTAAGATAGTCTGATTTTGATCTTTGTACATGGATGAATTGCAAAAAATGTTTTGCTTCGTTTACGCACTCTTTTAAAGCAGGCAAATTTGACAATTTCGCACACTCATTGAATCTTTTCGCGCCAAAACAGGGACATCAACTCAATTCATGCACCAATAAAGCAAAAAATATGCCAATTTAAAAATTAGAGTGCTAAATGTTTTAAATATAGAAATATTAAAATTTCATTAACTTTAGATTAATTTTCAAGAAACATATTTCGCACTATATCTGTGCATATAAATAATTTTATAACTCAAATTGCTCTATTTTAGAACTATATTTTCAATTAAATGGGTCATTAATTTCTTGTTCGGGAATTCTGTTTCCGCTTTGTTTCGGTGCAGCCTCAACACCTGAATGGGACTGCTGGACATCTACAACATTACCCTGTTCATCACGCCGGGTTACGGTGGTTGTCGTGGTTGCATTTTTAGGATCAGTCTCAGCTACAGCCGGCTTAGGCTTCGGCAAAACCAGCAAACTTTCATCCACTTTTGGCAAAGGGACTGATTTGAGATTGACTGCATACAACTTATGATTGCTGCCCATTTCATCTGCGCCCATGTCATTGACTAAAGAAACATAATTTTCAATATCCTGTACTTTGGGCTGAACAGTCTTGGGAAATTGTAGCGCTAATTGTTCTAATACACGTTGAGCTTCGTCTTTATTTCGATAGATACCATAAAGAAGTACATATTGTTCAATCTGGTTCTCACCACTCAAACGAATATAAAAAAAGTTGTTGCGATTCGCCTGTTTTTTCAGAAAGCTTCGAATCACATCATCTTTAGTGACCCGGAACAATTCGATGGTACTTGCATTTTTATTCTCATTAATAAATTTGCTGCCACGAAATTCCGGCTCATAACTTCCTGTGGTCACCACCCGTGTAGTCATTTGCAAAGGGCGCACCTCTTCCTGAAGCGCACCCAGCAGGCTGGTCGCAGCAACTTTTTCCGGTTGAATTTGCAGTTCAGATTCAGTTTCCGCAGACTTTTCTACCTCAACCAAAGCATCACTGTCGGTAATCGCCCAAAAGATCAGTGCTGCAAACAGGCACACCATCCCACACACCAGCCAGATATAGTTTTGAATACGTTGCCATTGTGTCCGGAAGGTTGCCATGATTTATGCCTTTTCTTGATTCGCTAAAATCGCCTGTTTCATCAATTCCACATCAAATTCTTTACTGATCACAGCCTGTCCGAGCGATTTCATCAGGACCAAACGTAATTGTCCATTCAGCACTTTTTTATCATGCGACATGTAGGCAAGAAATTCTTGCAGTGGAATAACTGGGCATTTTACTGGCAAATGTGCACGTTGAATGATTTTTTTTGTACGTTCCAGATCTTCCAGTGAAATCCAGCCCATACGTTGTGACAAATCAGCCGCCATCACCATACCGGTAGCCACAGCTTCGCCATGCAGCCAGACCCCATAACCCAGGTAGGATTCAATTGCATGACCAAAAGTATGACCTAAATTCAATAAGGCACGTTCGCCCTGTTCTTTTTCATCATTCGCCACAATACGTGCCTTATGGGCACAGGAACGATAAACAGCTTCAGCCAGCAATTGCGCATCTCGCGCGACTAGACCATCCATATTTTGTTCAAGCCAGACCAGGAAATCACGGTCTCCCAGCAAGGCATATTTAATCACTTCTGCCAGACCTGCAGATAATTCACGGTCGGGTAAGGTCGACAGCTGCGACATATCAGCAAGCACAACCTGAGGTTGCTGAAAAGCGCCGATCATGTTTTTACCGAGTGGATGATTAATCCCGGTTTTCCCGCCCACACTGGAATCCACTTGCGACAGCAGGGTTGTCGGCACCTGAATAAAATAAACGCCGCGCTGGAAACAGGCAGATGCAAAGCCTGCCATATCCCCAATCACTCCGCCGCCCAGAGCAAGCACTGTGGCATCACGGTTAAAACCCGCTTCCAATAAGGCATCAAAAATCAGGTTCAGGTGTTCAATATTTTTATATTGCTCACCATCAGGCAAAATACATGTTGCGACTGTTTTTCCCAAACGCTCGATTGCAGTCACATAATGTTCCAGATACAAAGGCGCAACCGTGGTATTGGTGACCAGCATGACCTGTTTTCCGCGAATATACGGCTCAAGCAATGATTGAGGATCCAAATCACTGCCAATAAAGATAGGATAACGGCGATCACCGAGTTCAACATGTAAAGTTTGCATGAAATTAAAACCGTTAATTAGACTAGTTTTGTTTCTTCAGAAACAATCATTTGTAAGATTTTTTGCGCCAAATCTCGAGCAGCACCCTGATTTGTCTCAATAATATAATCTGCAATTTCACGATATAAAGGATCACGAACTGCCAATAAATCACGTAACTTTTGTTCAGGATTTTCAACTTGCAGTAAAGGACGGTTTTTATCCCGGTAAGTGCGCTGTAACTGGATTTCGACAGGAGTATAGAGGTAAACAACAATTCCGCGTTGTTTTAAAAATTCGCGATTAAGTGGCTGGGTTACTGCTCCGCCACCGGTTGCAACAACCAAGTGTGAACGGCCTGTAAGTTCATCAATCACCATTGTTTCACGGTTACGAAATCCCTTTTCACCTTCTTTCTCAAAGATCCAAGGGATTGTTGCACCTGTTTTACGCTCAATTTCCTGATCACTATCCAGAAACTCTCGCCCCAACAGTTCCGCTAAATGACGACCAACAGTTGTTTTCCCAGCCCCCATTGGCCCTACCAAATAGATATTTGGCAGGGTTTCAAACTCATTGCTTGGCAAGGAGTCACCTATTTATTTTGCTAAATTTAAAATATATTAATGATTTCTTGAAACACTGTCATCAACAATTCGTGGTGTAACAAAAATCAGTAGTTCGCTCTTATTATCCTTTTTTACATCTTTACGGAATAAGCGTCCCACATAAGGCAAGTCTCCCAAGAAAGGCACCTTAGTTTGAGTATTGGCTGTCTGCTGTTCAAAAATTCCGCCCAGTACAACCGTCTCGCCATTATCCACCAATACATTGGTGTTGATCTCATTTTTATTGATTGTATATTGACCGGTAGGTGTAGGATTCCCTACGGAGTCATTTTTGATTTTCAACAACATCTGGATTTTGCCATCAGGAGTAATACTTGGTGTAACATCCAAACTTAGAGTTGCATCAATAAACTCTGTTTTTGAAACCGCATTCACACCACCACCTTCGGCGGACTGATACGGAATTTGAGTCCCCGAAGCAACTTTTGCCTGTTGTTTATCAGCAGTCAAAACTTTTGGTGTTGAAATCACCTCCCCATAACCATCTGCTTGTAAGGCTGAGAGCTCCAAATCCAGCATAAAATCAGACAAACTGATTAAACCAAAAGCAATACGACTCGCACCTTGACTAGTGACACCTAAATCCACATTTAAGTTCTGTGGACGTTGAATCGTATACTTACCATCATCATCAGGTGTTTTTAAATCCCACAATGTTGTATCACTACCACCGACAAGCAAGTCACTATTCTGATTGATACCCTGTGATAAAATACCCCACTTTACACCCATCTCTTTGGTAAAGTCTGTGGTTGCACGCACTATACGTGCTTCAACCATAACCTGTTTCACAGCCACATCCAGCAAATCCACCATTTTGCGAACTTTATCGATATTTGGTGCAGTATCATTAATGATCAGTGTATTGGTACGGGCATCAACCGAAACTGAACCACGTGAACTTAATAGGGTTTCACTAGAATTGTTATTGTCACTACTAGAATTACTAGAATTACTATTACTTGATGATTTTGCTTGGGTAATCAGTTTTTCAATATCAGCAACCTTTGCATAGCTGAGTTGCATATACTCGGTCTGTATTGGCGCCAATTTCACACTTTGAGCCAGTGCTTTGGCTTCTTCCTCTTCTGCCTTAATCAGTTCTGATACCGGCGCAATCCAGATGACATTTCCGTTACGACGCTTATCCAGATTTTTGGTTTTTAAAATAATATCTAAGGCCTGATCCCATGGTACATCTTTTAAACGCAGGGTAATATTGCCTTGTACACTATCGGCAGTCACCATATTGATACCAGTGAAGTCAGCCAGCAACTGAAGGACACGACGTACTTCAATATCCTGAAAATCTAAAGAAATCTTTTTCCCTGTATAAGCATTTGCGGCTTTAGGTTTAAGCGGATTCTTATCTTCAGGACGTTTTAAGCTGATAGTCAGTTTGTTATCCGTCTGATAAGCCATATATTCATAACTGCCAGAAGTTTGAATGGTAATCACGCCATTGCCACCATTATTGGTAGCATCGACCGTAGATACTGGAGTTGCGAAATCATTGACATTTAAACGACGTGCCAAGTGCGTTGGAACTTTATTACCTAGAGTTCGCACCACCACTTTACTGCCCTGTTGTTGTACATCTACCGGAGTATTGCTCCCCAATAAATCCACAACGATTTGACCTTCCCCCTGACTGCCGCGCTGGAAACCAATATTGGAAATACCTTGCGCAGCTTTTTGGGTAACAACTGGCTGAGAGGTAAATGCATTCGCAGCTGCAGAATTAATTTTTAAAATAAAAGTATTGCCTTCGACACGCGTGGTAAAGGCACCCGCTTCAGCCAAATTCACGGTTAAACGTGAACGTTGGGCATCAGAACTCACATCGATGGAAGTGGCTTCTTTCGTTGCAACGGGAATACTATTTTGTTTTAAATTTTGTTGGGCTTTATCAAAATCAAGAATTAGACGTGAAGGCTTCTCTAGTTGGTAAGCCTGAGGTTGTGGCGGCAAACCGTTAAACATCACACGAATTTCTGTACCTTGACCTGCAATCTGCATCGGTACAATATTGGTCATACTCACCTGTGCATTTGCAACCTGCATGATCGCGATCGCAACGGCACCCATAGAAAATTGACGAAACAAATGGTTCATTGTATTGCCATCCCCAAATATAAAATCTTTAAACCTATTATTCATTTTTATTCCTTTTAAACTTAAGGCGCCGGTCCAATTAATACTAGACTTCTTGGACGCTCCACGTATCCTTCTCGTCCATCTGGAACAATTTCCACGAGATCAATCTGTGTAGGCGTGATATTGACCACACGACCATGATTCATGCCCATATAACTGCCGCGCTGTATCCGCTCAATTTCACCATCAGGGGTTTGAATTAATGCCAATATCTGTCCAGACTGGCTACGTATACTTCCCTTCATATTCAAGGATTCAATTGCATAGCTTTCTAAAGGTTGCAGTTGACGCGATAGATTAGGATAGACACGTTTTCCTGACATAATTTTTAATTCAGCAGCCAGTGAGCTCGGTAAAAAAGGACTTTTAAGCTGGTGTGCAGCATAATCGAATGTCGGTACAGGTGGAAAAACCGGTGCAGGTTCAATCGGCAATGGCGGCTGATTGCGAATATTGGCCATTTGTTCATTCACAGCATCAATACGTGAATCACAGCCCACCAACAATAAACCCAACATCAAGCTTAGAGAGAATTTTTGCATTTTCATTACTGTGCTCCTCCAGCCGTAGCAGTTGAATTTGCATTCGCAGCTTGCGTTTCTGTCGCTTGAGCATCAGCAGCACCGATATAACGATATGTTTTTGCTTTAACGTTATAATTAACTTGGGGAATATCAGATTTTTTCTCTTTATTTTCCGAGGCGGTAATCTCAAAATCATGTAAAGTCACAATACGTGGCAGTGCAGCAATCCCACTTACAAAAGAACCAAAAGCGTGATAATCACCGGTTGCCTCAATCGCAATTGGCTGTTCAATAAAGAACTCTTGTTTTATTTCATTTTCTAAACGGATATTTTTAAATTTCAAACCAGAATTCACACCAGTCACGTTGATATCTTCAACCAGTCCTGGAATTTCAGTTTCTTTAGGCAATTGTTCCAATTGCTGATTAAAATTCGCTTCCATTTCCTGTAACTGTGCTTGCAACAACTGCAAATTGCGAAGTTTAGAATCTTTTTCACGAAACTCGTTAAGCAGGTTTTGCTCTTGAGCAGCAGCATTCGAAATATTATCCAATTTACTTTTAATTGTTAAAAAATACCCGAGAAAGGCAATCATGACAACAATCAAAATCCAACAGGTGATTTTGACGGATAAGGGCCAACTACCATAATTATTTGGATCTAAGGTATTGAACTGCTGAAGAAACTTATCCAGCGTCATTTTCTTTTTACGCACCACAACTTCATTTGGATTTAATTCATCAAATTCATCGAGACTCATTCGGTCGCCTCCACGGTTGAATTAGCTGTATTGGATGGTGCTTGTTGTTGTGCTTCTGGTGCAGCAGGTTGGGCGATTTCATCTAAGTCAGCAGTCACCACAAATGAACCATAGCCCTCTTCAACACGTGGAATCACGGAACTTGGCGCTTTATCTTTTTGTTCTTCAACTGCTAAAAAAGAATTCATGAAAGCGTTGCGATACCAAGCTGATGCTTCTAAATTACGCAAAAATTCTGCAACGGTATTTGGACTTTCAGCTCTGCCTTCAATGGTGAATTTATCGCCTGTACGCACAAATTTGGTAATGTACAAATTAGCTGGCGTAACACGAACCAGCTCATCTATCAGACGTACTGCAATCGGACGTTGCCCTTGCAAGCCTTGAATCAGTTTCATACGCTCAATAATAGCATTACGCTGCGCTTCCAAACCTTCCAGAGATTTTAATTGCACATCAAGATTTTGATTGGTGCTGGTAATCAGCTGATTGGCCTGTTCCTGGTCTTCAAGTTTATGGTCATAATAAAACCATGAGGATGTAACCGCCAAAGCGCCAACGAATGCCGCCCCAATACAAATTGCTATAAATTCTTTTTTCCGTTTCTCTCTCAGCTCATCACGCCAAGGGAGCAAGTTAATTCTTGCCATTAATCAAAACTCCTCAATGCCAGACCACATGCCACCATGAGCGAGGAAGCATCATTCTCTATTTTTTTAATATCGATTTGTGGAGAAAACCCCATTTGCAAAAATGGGTTGGCAATTGTGACGCGATAACCCAGTTTTTGTTGTAGTAATTTCGCGAGTCCTGGAATATTCGCATTCCCCCCCGCCAATAAAATGTGGTCAATCTCATTGAACTGTGAAGACGAGAAGAAGAACTGCAGTGATCTTGCTGCTTGCTGAACTACAGCTTCCAAGAATGGCTCTAAGACTTCAACATCATAGTCATCGGGCAATGAACGGGTTTTCTTGGCACGGCCCGCTTCTTCAAAAGACAGACCATAACGATTTTGAATTTCTTGAGTCAGCTGTTTACCACCAAACACCTGTTCTCTGGTATAAATCACTTTATTATTTTGCATGACAGATAAGGTCGTCATGGTATGACCAATATCTAAAATACCCACCGTATTCACACCTATTGGTAAAGTATCGGAAAATACTTTATAGGCATTTTCTAGCGCAAAACTTTCAACATCGGCAATTTTTGGTGTCAGGTTAGCCAGTTCCAGCACTTCAGCACGTGCTTCTACATTTTCAAGACGCGTTGCAACTAAAAGCACATTTACCCGATTCGGATTGGCTAAACGATCCGGCAATACTTCAAAATCCAGACTGGCTTCGTCCAGAGGAAAGGGAATATATTGCTCGGCATCCATACGAATCTGGACTTCACGTTCGTCATCCGTCATATCCGCATCCATTTCAATGGTTTTGGTAATGACCAGTGAAGTTGGGACTGCGAGCGCTGCAGCTGTACATTGAGTATTGGCAAGATTGAGTGCTCGCTCTAGCGCATCACCCACTGCTTCTGGATTTAAAATATTTTTTTCAACAACACTACCTTCAGGCAAAGGAATCAGCGCATAGCTTTCTACCCAATACCTGTTACCGCTCTTAACAGAAAGTTCTAACAATTTAACAGAAGTAGAACTAATATCTACTCCTATTAATCCCTTATTCGGCTTACGATATAACCTGAGCACAATATAATTCCTATTATTTTTTTATCCCCAATAAAAGTAACTTACTAATCAGTGATGGTCTATAATTTTATACAGATACAATAACTCATCTAACAATCTGTATGTGTAAAGGCTATACTGACCGCCAATTAGTTTGCCATTAGCTCTTATTAAAACTTACTTGTTATGAAAAAGCTATCTTGTTCGGGCCATGTTCATCCATTTTTTTTGATCATAATTATAGTCTTGGTCTCAATTCCGATGGGATTTTATGGTATGTATCTCTATATTGCCCCATCCCTGCCTAAAATGACCACCTTAAAAAAGGCGCCATTATTAAAACCTTTACAAGTATATAGTGCAGATAATGAGCTGATTGCCGAGTATGGCGGAAAGTTATCTGTCCCGGTGGAATACAAACAGATTCCCAAACCTTTTATCTCTGCTTTTCTTGCTGCAGAAGATTCATCGTTTTTTGAACATAGCGGCATCAGTTTTAAAGGTTTAGGTCGTGCGGTGAGTGAAACCATCACCGGTTCCAATGTGCAAACTGGTGGTTCCACCATTACCATGCAAGTGGCAAAAAACTATTATTTAACCCCTGAACGTACATTAAAACGCAAACTGACTGAAATTTTTCTGGCACGCAAAATTGAACAGAACCTGACCAAAGAAGAAATTCTTACCTTATACGTAAATAAAATCTTCTTGGGTAAAAATGCCTACGGGATTGCTGCGGCTGCAAAAATTTACTACAACAAAAACCTGGATCAGCTCAGTATTGCTCAAATGGCCATGATTGCCGGCCTACCCAAAGCACCCTCAAAATACAATCCTGTCGTCAATCCTACCCGCGCCTTGGAACGCCGCAACTGGATTCTGGGTCGTATGCTGCAGTTGGGTTATATCAATCAAACTCAGTATAAACAGGCCATTGCTGAACCGGTTAACCTCGATATGCCAGAACGTGGCATCAATAACAAATATCCCTATGTCGGTGAAATGGTCCGTTCAGAATTGGTGGAAAAGTTTGGTGAACAAGCAATTGATTCTGGCTATAAAGTTTATACCACGATCAATAGCCAACGTCAGGCCTTCGCAGAACAGTCTGTACAGGAAGGTCTCGAAGCCTATGACCGCCGACACGGCTGGAGAGGTGCCGAGGCACATGACAAACCACTGAGCGATTTCATCCCTTATGCAAATACCTATCCTGCCAAGGTGGTTAAAGTCGAGAAAAACTCTTTTGAAGCTTTGATGCAAGATGGCTCTACCGTGGCTGTGCCCTGGTCAGGCATGTCTTGGGCTGCTCCCTATCGAAATGCCAATAGCATTGGTCCTGCTCCGCGTACAGCTGCACAAATCGTGAAAATAAACGATATTATCCGCTTACGCCCGAATGACAATAAAACCTCTTGGGCACTGGTACAGATTCCTAAAGCACAAGGCCAGCTGATTGCATTAAACCCGAACAATGGTGCAATTGAAGCAATTGTTGGTGGATACAATTTTTATCAGTCCAAATTCAACCGTGCCTTACAGGGCTGGCGTCAACCAGGTTCGACCATTAAACCCTTTGTTTATGCATTGGCACTTGAACGTGGCATGACCCCCTATAGCATGGTCAATGACAGTCCGATCACCATTGGCAAATGGTCACCAAAAAATTCCGATGGTCGTTATCTTGGCATGATTCCATTACGTCGTGCCTTGTATTTATCGCGAAATACGGTATCGGTTCGCCTGCTGCAAACGGTGGGCATCGAGCGTACCCGACAATTACTGATGGATTTTGGTTTGCATGAAAATCAGATCCCGCGAAATTACACGATTGCCTTAGGTACACCACAAGTTCTTCCTATTCAAATGGCCACAGGCTATGCCACTTTCGCCAATGGCGGTTACCGCATTCAGCCACATTTTATTGACCGTATTGAAGACGCGTATGGCAAAGTGATTTATCAAAGCAATCCGGAATATGCTTGTATTTCCTGCATCAATCAAAATGATGAAGAAACTGCATCCGCAGAACCTGTGACCCCTGATGATGAAGTGATTAATGTCACCAATCAGACGCTGCCAGAAGAAAAACAGCTGGCCCAACTTGAGCTGGATGAAACGAAGAGCCAGTACCGTCAGGCACAGCGTATCTTGAAATCAAGCTCGGCATATGACATGGCCAATATTCTGCGTGATGTGATTCAGCATGGTACCGGACGTGCCGCACTCAGAATTGGCCGTGATGATATTGGCGGTAAAACAGGAACCACCAATGATGCCAAAGATGCCTGGTTTGCAGGGTTTAATGGTAAACTGGTGACTGTAGCATGGGTTGGTTTTGACCAACCAAGTACACTAGGTCGTCGTGAATACGGTGGTGTTGCTGCCTTGCCAATCTGGACCAACTTTATGGGCAATGCCTTAAAAGGTACACCAACAGCTTGGGTACATTTTGACAAAAATGCCAAAGCACCAGCCAATCGTAACCAGACAATTACTATAGGTGAACCCGTCCAGACAGATCGCTCCTCTCCACCTTTGGCTCGTCCGTTGTACCGTCCGGCACCTGCTGCCCCAGTGCGGGCACCGGAAAGCGACTTTGACGACTTGCCGGAAAAAGAAATTCTCGTTCCAGATAATGCAAATCCTCCAGATATGCAAAAACAAAACAGCAAACCAGATGCTCTGGATAATCTGATTGATGTATTTCATTGACATCTTCCCCTAGCTAAAGTCATAGGTATCTACACATCTTTAGGTACCTAATGCAATTGTTGCGATTTCATTCA
>JAEAMG010000209.1_pt1 | contig 89914 bp, 91 predicted proteins | sample 8958741 | NCBI WGS metagenome assembly JAEAMG01 (sample SAMN16933256, study PRJNA681125) | bioreactor sludge metagenome | isolation source: anaerobic bioreactor treating anionic surfactant - SDBS | place: India: Bengaluru | collected 2019-02-28
AGAAGGGAATGGCGTTACCTGATCCCCGGTTCACCGACAACGGGGATGGAACCGTAGCCGATAAGTTAACCGGCCTGATCTGGCTTAAGAATGCTTACTGCTTTGAGGCAAGAACATGGGATAACGCGCTGTCTGATTGCGAAGCATTGGCAAGCGGCTCATGCGGACTCACCGACGATTCAAGCGCCGGCGATTGGAGACTTCCCAATATCAAGGAACTCCAAAGCTTGGTTGATTTCAGCAGTTCGTTTCCCGCGCTGCCGTCAGGACATCCGTTTACCAACGTGATGGTCATGAACTATTGGTCCTCCACTTCAGGAGTAGGCGCGGCCGACAGCGGCTGGGTTCTTTATACGTACGATGGCGAAGTGACCCGCCGCTTAAAATCAAATACCTATGCGGTCTGGCCGGTTCAGGGAGGACATTAGAGTCTTGCGAGCTCGCATCCGAGAACGCCGGCTTGCCGGCCGCCGGCTGGTTCTTCTCCCAGAACTATTTAAAACCGGTAGGAGCGGCTTTAAACCGCGAATGCAGCGCGCCTGAGGGCGCTCCTACCGAATGTTGAAATATGTTTGGCTGGATTTTAGGTGATTAGACGCTTTATGCAAGATGCAGCAAAGAGCGGGGTCATTGCCGACCCCGCTCTTTTTATATGAATGTTCCACCTCACCGCCTGCAAGATCGGCTGCCGGCGAACGCCTGCGGCAAATCAGGGAATCGAGGCCGCATGGCCGCCGCAGGGATTCATGTTCGAAACATCAGTCCTGGTAAGCGGTGCATCAAGTGTCCTGTCCGCAAGTTCATTGCACGTCCACGCGCAACCTTCCACCGAGTAGGTCGCGGCCACTATCGTCGTCTCCCTGGTTCTCGTGGAGTTGTCACTCATGGTCGCGGTAATCCATCCCGAGTCAATGATGTAATCATTTGCCCCCGGCGAGAATACCGAACACCAGCACCCGTTGATGGTGGAAACATGGGTGTCGTACTGGCAGGAAATGACGTTGATGTACTGATCGCTCTGATTGTTCACATAAATCTTGGCATAGCAATCCTGTCCATACTGTTCCGGCTCACCGGCATATATGTCAATGCGATTAAGGGCATCACAGGCTGCCGCGGAAAGATCCCCGCCTCCGGTCGTTGATGTGCTCGTGGTGGGCCCCGGCGATGTGGTTGTGGTGGTTCCCCGGGGAGTTATGTGGATGAGCCGTTTCGCGCTTGCAAGCTCGTTGGTGTCAGATCCCACCGTTTCGCTCGCGCTGCAGATTATGGTGTGGTTTCCAGCCGATAGGCTTGCTGAGGAGAACTGGTGCTTGTACGAAGCATAATAGTCGCCATCAGGCTGGTAATCGGCCGGTATGTCCTGGTTTATCGCTTCCATGGACAGCTCGCCATCAATATTTGATGCCCACCGGATTACGGTGCCTTTGTTTATAGTAACATCAAGATTATCAGCATCTAATGACTTCCTGGTAAGTTCCATGCTGACAGCGACAGTATCGCCCTGCGTAAAGGTGGTTCCGTAATCAGGACTCTCTATAGTAACACTGTATTCGCCGCACCCGGTGATAAGAAGGGGGCAGAGCAGGAAAAGCGCAGCAACAGAATTGAAATGCGGCCTGATACGGTCGACCATCTTTTTCATGCGCAACTCCTTTTATCTGGCGGCGGATTGAGCGATTAGCGGTGAATTTACACTTTTTTTGAGATGCAGTCAAATGCATTATGAACCGGAATGTTTATAAAAAACAAGGGCGCTTTTAATCTCAATATCGTTTAGCACGCACGAAAGGCTGATAGCGCATCGGGGATAGTGACGGATTGCATATACTCCCGTATCCCCAGATTTTTTTCAAACCACTACAGATGGTTCAGGACGCGCTTCATGGCGGCGTACGTCTCACGGTCTTTTGCGGCGAGGGCGGATGCCCGGCTGACGGCATTCGGCAACACTTCGTCTGCCGCGCACGCTTCGTCAACGATGCCCAGCCGCATTGCCTCGGCCCCTCCGATCCGTCTGCCGGTTAAGAGCAGGTCGCGAAGCACCGGGGGCGCAAGTTTCAGCTTCAGCAGCGACATCATCCCGCCAGGCAGCGCCACCTTCAGGTCAATCTCGGGCAGGCAGAAATAGCCGCGGTCGGCGCGCATGTACCGGTAGTCGCACGCCAGCGCGACCAACGCTCCCATCCCGAAGGCATGCCCGTTGATTGCCGCGACCGTCGGCAGAGGGAAGGCAAGCAACCGCGCCAGCAGATCGACGGCCTTGTCCATGAGCAGTTGTTTCTCGTCGGCGGCCTTAGCAACGTATTCCAAATTGAATCCCGTCGAGAAGGTTTTGTCTTCGCCTGTAATCACCAGGCCGGCCTCGCCGGCGGTGTTTTGCACTGCGTCCATTGCGGCATGGGTTTCGGCAATGAGGTCCGGCGTAAATGCGCCGTCCGTTTTGAAGCGAAAAATAAACACCGGAGGTTTGTGTTCAAGCGTACTATGGTTCATGGCAGTCTTATTTTCCTATCGGTTTGATTTTTTTCAGGTTGTCTGACGTGCTTCCCCGGCGAGCGCCCCGCTTCCCCTGGGTGGCGACTTGCACGAGATTATCGTAGAGCGCGTACCCTTCCGGGATGGAGAACAGGGCGGCTTCCGGATCAGTTGTTTTAATATTGCGGAAGGTGGTAACGCTGGTCCCCGGCTTTCCCCGCAGCGGCTTAAAGTCCACGGCTATTTTTACGGGAAAGCCTTTGAGGTCCTTTGCCAGCCATGCGGTAATATCATTCCGCGTTCCGTTTGCCATGGTCATCAGTATACGGACCTTCCTGCAGTCGATGCCATCCACCGTCTCGGATCCGAGATCTTCCTGTTTTTCAATCTTCGCCTTCCCGTCGCGCTTTTTTTGCCATTGCCCGAGCATCTCCAGGACATCGTCAGGATCTATTTTAATGTACGCTTCCTTCAGGGGGAAGACTATGAATGCCTGCTTCTCACGCAGTTCATCCAGGATAAAACAATCGGCAAGCTTGATCGAATCCTTTCCCGGAACTTCCAGCTCGCTCTTGAGGTCTATCCTGACGTTTGAAAGGCCTTTTTTGAAAAGCCTGCCGTCAACGGTTACGGTCTTGCCCATGATTTTTGTTGTATTTGCCATGTCCGCCGCCAGGGAGATATTGATGGCTTCCCAGTCCAGGTAATCGGTAATACGGGAAAGGTCAATGCCCGCGGCATCAAGGACGTTTTCCACCCCGAGGGTTTCAACCGCTTTTCCAATCTCTCCCAGATCGACAGCCAAACTTTCATGCGGCACGAGCAGCATGGCGATGCTTGCAACCAAAAATAGTTTTTTCATACCTGTTTTCCACTGCAATACACAGGGCGGAGGAGACGAACGTAACCAGATAATTACACCGCAACCGAAGGAGCTGTACTACTTGAAATAGGGAAATAGGGTCGGGCCACGCTAACTTGCTGATATAATTTATAAACTCTATTGTAAAGTATCTAAAATGGCCCAATAATGGCTTTTTTGAGGCTGAAAAAGCCATTATTCTTTTTCGAATGCTTCTCATTGCATCAATTTTGCGCTCCAAAATTTCATTATTGGGGGTGAAATCGACCCTTTTTTAAAAAATAGTTTATATTTTTCAGAGTTATAGCATGGCCCGACCCCAGATAAGCCAGATAAACCAGACTACTCCCCAAGCCAGAACAGGCCCCATGGGGTGGCGCTCATGACATCAAGCATGATTGGCACGCCGTTGCCGGCAACACTTTCCAGCCGGTAAAAGTACGTTGTTCTTTTGGTAAGGCCTGCATCAGTGAACGTGTAGGTAGCGCCCTCAGCGGCAGATCCCTGCGCGGGAATGAGCGCATTGTTGAGCTTGACCGCTTCCCCGCCTTTTTTCTCCATGCGATACAGGTTAAAGCCGGTACAATCAGCCTCTGAATCTGTTGTCCACCTGAGAATGACCTTGCGGAACCGCGGGAATGCGCGGCTGGATGCAAGTACAACCCCGCTGTAGGGAAAGCTCAAAAACTGCGCATCATCATATTCCTGGAAGTAGCGGTGCGGCGCCTGCAGGGTGTAATACAGTCCCTCCCCGGTGAAAACCGTGCCGAAGGTCGTAACGCTCTGGCCGAAGCCGCCGGTGCGCGATATGTTGTTATTGGGCTTTTCCTGGCTGGTATCGCTGAGCACGGCCCAGCAGGCTTGCAGGTCAAAGGTTTCCGTTTCGGTAAGCAGCCGCATTAATGTCTCATAGCGCTTCCAGGAGGATTCATAATAATAACCCGGATCAACATTAAAATCGCCCACAAAATGGTTGGATGATCCAATGAAATCAACCCCGTACGGCGACTGCTCGCCGTAGGTTACCTCTATATCCCCGGTGCGGACCTGGATTTTGGCCATGGCGGACTGATTGAAATCCACGATGTGAACAATGGCCCCGCTCGGCCCGAAGACATTGTCGCTTGCGTTGAACTCCTCAAACAGGGCCACCGCCTCCTCCAGCGTCGCCGCGTGTTCCATGACCGTGCGCAGCATCAGGTTCGGGTTCAGCCCGATCAACGAATCGGGGCAGGGAGCGCCGGCATTGGTCGTGACCGCTATCCCCTTTTCATTGAGGCCGTACCCCACAAACACCCAGCCGGGCGGATCGATGGTAATGTAGGAATAATCGCCGTTGTCCGGCTGAAAACACATGATCACGCTGCCGTTGACCATGCTCTGCGCGTCGGTGTTGTGGCCGAAAAACGTTCCCGCGCCCGACGAAACCGCAAACCCGGTGCAGCCATGCAGCTCGTATGCCGGGGCCGCATCGGGAATGGAGGACATGTTTTCCATGTTCAGCAGCTCGGTGGCCATGTTGAGGGTCAGGACTATGTCCCAGGCGGTGTCGTAGTTCATCGGCCGGATATCCGTCAGGCCGGCCGCCATGCCCCGCATGTGATCGGTGGCGCTCTGCGGCTCCAGATCCCTGACTTCATCATAATACTTCTCCGGCGTCCAGCCATGGCCGGGTCCCACATAATTAAGGACGGTCCTCATGGTGTTGCTGAAATCGATGATGAAGTCCGGAAAGGTCCGGCCGGCCTGCCGCCCGATGTCATACCAGCTTCCTTTGAATACCGCCACCGGGGCAAACTTCTCTACTTTGTTTTGACAGACATCGGCACTCTGGTCGGGATTGGGAACGGTGGGACAGCTGTCATCATTATCGCAGATTCCGTCAGTGTCCAGGTCCTTGCCCCCGGTGCCGGAACAATAATCGCAGGCATCACCGAACGCGTCGGCATCGGCATCCTCCTGATTCACACTGCAGGCGCCTCCCCAGCCGCATTCCCTGTCTTTCAGGCACTGCTCTCCCAATCGGAGACCCGCCACACAGGTACCACGATCCGGCCCGTTTGCAATAAAGGGGCAATTGTCTGCAGCGGCATAGGCGGGGGTACAGTTCACGCAGGCATTGTCAGGGAGACCATCGCAGTCGGTGTCAAAAATTTCCTGCTGCGCATCGCCCTGAGTTACAGTGATGGTACACGGATCCATGGCAAAGGATGTTGTCCGGCCGTGCAGGCAACACAGGAGGAGGAAAAAGAAAATAATCAGCAGCTTTGGTAAACGTTTCATGCGCCTGCTCCTTTCTTTGTTGAGTTTTTTTGATTCTAAATTAGATTGAGGATGCCCCCTCACCCTAACCCTTGTTTTCGTTGCATGGCAAGTCACTGTCATTTCGAACGAACGTGAGAAATCTTATAAGATTTCTCAGTCGCTGAGGCTCCTTCGAAATGACAACTTAAAACTGGGTGCTGAAGTATGTCATCCTTCTGCGACTTGATCGCAGGATCCATGTTTTCACCATCGCATATTCCATCAGCATCTGTCAACCCTGTCGTCGCAGGTTGACAAACCCGGAGTAATTGCATAAGGTGAACAGTGTGCCGGCCGGGATCTCAACCTCGCTTCCTGGACATGTTTACCATATACCTCAGCAGGAACAGGAATTCCCTGTTACTCTGCAGCACAAGAGAAATGTATAGTCTGCCGGGATAAACCAGAAAAATGGAGGCAATGAAACATGGGATCACTATTACGGACGATTTCATGCACTTTGGTAATTATTGCACTGTCGTATACGTTGCCGCCCGTCGCTGCCCGCGCAGCCGGCGTATTTCCGGAAGTCATCAGTCTGCCTGATGACTTCAGTCCGGAAGGTATTGCCATCGGCCGCGGAACCAGCTTCTACGCCGGGTCATTGGCCGACGGATCAATCTACAAGGGTGATGTGTATACCGGCGCCGGCTCCATCCTGGTGCCGCCGGAGTCCGGGCGCCTGATTGCCGGTCTCGCGGTGGACACGTGCCGCAACATCCTCTTTGCCGCGGGTACGCTCAGCGGCCGTGCTTTGGCTTTCGATGCCGACACCGGCGCCCTGCTGGCCGAGTATGAACTTGCCGCCGACTTTCCCAGCCTCATCAATGACGTGGCGGTTACCAGCAATGCGGCCTTTTTTACCGACTCGTTCCAGCCCTACGTCTACCGCCTGCCGCTGAGTCCCTTTGGCGGCCTGCCCGATCAGTCTTTGGTGGAGCGCATTCCCCTGGGCGGAGAGTTTGTGCAGGTGCCCGGTCCATTTGTCTTCAACAGCAACGGGATAGAGGCTTCGTCCTGTGGCAGGTGGCTGATTATAGTCCATTCCAATCGCAGCGAACTGTACCGGGTGGATCCGCGAACCGGCGATGCCGTCACAATCGATGTGGGGGATGCCGATCTCAGCTACGGGGATGGTCTGTGTCTGCGGGGACACACCCTGTACCTGGTGCAAAATCGGCTCAACCGGATTGCGGTGATCAGGCTGGCGCCCGATTTCGCCAGCGGCACCATCGTGCGGACGATCACCGATCCCGATTTTTCCGTGCCCACGACGATTGACCGCTTCGGTCCCTGGCTCTACGCGGTAAATTCGCAGACGCCCTACGCCGTCGTCCGCGTGCCCTGGTGGGGACGGTGGTAAAGTCTCCACAGGCCGCTAACAAAAAACAGGCAGGAGCCATGTAAAACTCCTGCCTTTCGTTTCAGTCCGACTTCTTACCGAACCAGCCGTCCGTTGTTTTATAATCAATCCTTGAGACAGCGCACCGCAATTCCAAAGGCCTTGGTTATGGCTTGATCATCCCTGAAAATACCGCTCTGGCCATAATCGAGCATCCGGGTCCATGCGTGGGTTGCGTCATATTCAGTGGCGGTCCAGAACATGACGTGCTGGCCCTGCATGTTGAAAAAACCGGAGTTGAAACGGCTGCCGCTCGGCAAGGCTGAAAACCCGCTTAGGTTGGTAGCGCCGGTATTGGGCCTTCTCCATAAGCCGGTCCCGTCCTCTTTCGTTCCGGTTGCCTTCATCATGCCGCCGGCAATGTGGCTTTCTTCCATGTCCGCTTCCGGATCTGCTTGCGGGTCAAGATATTTTACAAGAGTTGACCACTCCTCATCAGTTGCCAGATGCCAGCCGTCAGGACAGGCATCCTTCGCCGCTACCCAGTCATAGAGCCTTCCATACAGGTCGCAATTTGCCGGATCGTCCTTATAACACCAGCTGTTTGCGGTCTCGTAGTTCAGGTCCTGCGCAAGCCAGGTCTGGTCTCCCAGCTTTACCGTTTGATAGGTCTGCCCATCACGCGCGTCGTTCATCTCACCGAATTCAGGATTAGGATCACGCACACATCCGGTCACGACAAGCAGCATTGTCATCATGAATATCAAAAACGTGGTCATGTTCTTCATTGCCATCCTCCCTGGTAGCACATGCTACCCGGCTTCAGTGAGGTTATCGGTTAATCCATGATACAACGTACTGAAAGGCCCTGGGTCTTGGTTACATTGGAGTTGTCCCGGTAAATGCCGCCGATCCCGTAATCGAGAATCCGGAACCAAACGCTCGTGGCGTCGTACTCGGTAGAGGTCCAGTAGATGGCGTGCATACCCATCACCATGCAAGAGCCGTCGTCGAAACGGGCGCCTCCCGGCACGGATGAAAATCCGCTTAAGTTGGTGGCATCCTTATTCGGACTGTTCCACAAGCCGGTCCCGTCTTCTATCGTGCCGGTTGCCTTCATCATGCCGCCGGCAATCTCGCTTTCTATCCAATTGCTCGGATCCGCTTTACGATCCAGATATTTTATAAGGGTTGACCATTCTTCATCACTGGCCAGATGCCAGCCGGCAGGGCAGGCGTTCATCGCCGCTTCCCAGTCATAGAGCCTTCCATACACGTCACAATTTGCGGGATCATCCCCATAACACCAGCTGTTTTCGGTCTCGTAGTTCAGGTCATGAGCAAGCCAGGTCTGCTTTCCCAGTTTGACCGTTTGATATGTCTGGTCATCACGCACATCGGTCATCTCGCCGAATTCTGGCCTGGGATCATTCACGCAACCCGTAACCATAAGCAACATCATTACCATTCCCGTTAAGGAAACTGCTGCAAATCGCCTCATCCTTGACCTCCTTGAAAAAAATAGTTTATGCAACCGGACACGTGTTGCTATTTTTCCATCAGCTTCAACACTCCGTCAAGAACCTGCTTCACCTCTTTCTTGAACTGCTCATCCGCCTGCATTGCCCTTACAATGGCGGGGCTCCACTGATAATAAAGTTTAATCAGCTCCCGACCCTCAGGGGTACGGAGCAGCAGGGTATCGCGCACTGATCGCAGAATCACAACCTCGAATGAACCTTCCCCGTAGATCTCTTCCGCCGGGCAGTTCGAATCAGGTACCGTGGTGGTGGTTGTAAATCCGGCACACGCATCGCTGTGGCATCCTGCAGTCAGGCATGAGGCGCCTGAAGGCACATAGTCGTCACTGCCTTCATGGAACCCAACCAGGCTGCATAGTTCCGCGTTCATCTGCGGGCGCGGATGGCAGGCAAGACATGCCGAAGCATGAACATTTCCCCGCTCGGTGGGACCGTCATGGCAGGCAAAACAATCAGTATGGGCGCCGTGCAAGCCTTCCAGGGCAAACTCGCCCACATCATGACAGGAAAGACAGCCGGCTTCATCAACCATGGGATGCCCGGCACTCAGGGGCGGGAAAGCCAGAGCGGCGGCAACACCGAGACCGATGCAGAAAATGAAGGCATAATATTTTCTCATGATAAAGCCCCTTCTTGAGCTGGCCGCTGGTTACCTGCCCTGGCACAGCGCCACCGTCAGATCAGCAGCTGCGTCACAATCATAGCAGGACTTGCAGGGTATATAGCGTGAATTCACATAAAAGCCGCAGTGGTCTGATTCAGGCGCCATGCACACCTGGGGTTCGTTGTCGTCATCGCATGTAATAATCTCGCCCTGGACCTGTTCACTCAAGTCAACGCAATTCACATCGTCCGGCTTCTGGCAACCGGCGTTGAGCGCGAAGCAGGTAATAATGGCGGCACACAGGTAAAAAAATCTTAATCGTTTTGCATTAGTCATGCAATCCTCCCGCGGATCACTCCTGCAGCTTCCAGCGCAAATCACAGATCGGGTCGCCGGTGGCAATCTGCATGGTCCTGCGATACCCCGTGCGCATGGCCGACCCGGCGATATAGTCCTGGGTGCAGATCAGCGGCAACACCAGGTCAACCGCGTCGAATTTTTTATAGAGCTGCACATTGGCGCACTGGGTATAATCAAGCCCCCAGTCAAAATCAACACCGTCACCTCTGCGAAAATAGATTACATAGTCGTCAGGATAGACGCGGAACTGGGACCACAGGGCGGTCGCCGCCATGAACAATTCGGTCTGGTAGCCAAACTGCATCTTCCCGATGGCAATCAGTTGATCCTTACCCCAGGCAAGCAAATCTTTTGAAGCCTGCATGAGATGGAGATTGCTGAAGTCATTTTTAGAAACGCCGTAATTGGCCACCACAAGATATTCCGCCAGCTTTTCAGAATTGGGGATGAACCACTGCAGATGAAAATTGGACTCACCGATGAAGGGCATGTCGGGAATCAGGGCTTCATAGCGGTCGCGCATTTCATCCAGGATGTCATCAATTTCATTTTCACCGAAGACATGGAGATACAACTCCCGCCGGGCCGGCCGCTTGGCATCATACTGCTCGAGCAGCGGTCCGGGATCCCATGTCATGCCGTCAGCGCTGGTGATGCCGGCCGCAGGGGCCCTTAACCGATTAAGGCGGAGGCATGGTCCGGCTGCATTATAACCGGCGCTGCTGTTAAGCGATGGCCTCCCCGCTGCAAGCACACTGCGGGGATTGCAGCATGCACCCAGGCATCCCATGCCGATTGCTTTAAGAAAGTCCCGTCGCTTCATATAATCTCCCGGTAATCTAAGGGGGACCCCATTACATTTTCATTGCCGTTAACTTACTTTTTTAAGAGCGTCCCCCCTATGCGCATCAGCCCCCGATTCTCTCGAGGGTGATGTCAATTGTTTGAGCGCCGCCTTCCAGCGGGAACACAACACCCTGCGCGGGATTCCAGTAGAAGTAATCCCCTGCTTCCGGAATGGGCGGCATAAGGTTCTTCTGGCTCATTTGCACGATCACGCAGTGACGTCCCTCAATCAGATTTTCCCGGTAGTAGGTTATGCCACGAATCTCCATGGTATAGGGCGGCGGTCCCGGATCCACCACCTGGTTCTCGTAGCTTCCCCCGTCCGGCGGCCGGCTGGGCATGGGGGTGTTTTCATCGGGACACTGATACAGGAACGCCGAGAGCACCGCAGGTTCATAGTCAATGGTATCGCCCTCGGGCAAACGGATGTTAACCGTCAGGATGTCAGCCCGTCTGTATACCATATCGCCGCGGTTGCATTCCGGGTCCACAAAGGTATTAGTAACCGACCTGGTACACTCGCAGGGGCCCCAGCAGTCTCCTGCTTCGTTGCAGGTCTGGATGCCGCAGGGCCGGATGCCATAGCCTCTGCACCAACATTGCTTCGTTTCTCCCGGCTCGCAGGATGCCTGCTTCACGCAATCGACGATAGGTGATCCGTCATCGTCACGCACACAGCGCACATCGACACCGGTGCAGGCGTGATTGAACAGGACCGAACCGTTCTCAAACATCAGCACCGCCCGCCACCGGTCGGTGTCCGACGGCGTCTCATAGGCCACATGCTCCAGCGGATGGCCCGCCGAATACGGATCCGGCTTGTCGCAGGTCCCGGTAAAGCCCGGCTTCAGGTAGCAGCCGTTATCGCCGGGGCCATTATGGGTTGCTCCCGGCGCCAGGTTGAAACAACTCATCTGCTGGGCATCGGCATAGGTTATATCGCCGTCCACTATGGGACACGCTCCGCCCGATTCGGTGCCGGCAAATCCTGCGGTAATCGTGCGCAGCTCTGAGATGGTCGGCACGCGCCAGTCATCGAACCCGCCCAGCACCAGCTCTTCGCAATACTGGTCCACTTCAAACGCCCGCAAACCCTTATCGTCGTAATTGTATGCCTCCCGCTGCGGGTCCTGCCAGCATAGCTTGGTTGCCGGGTCGCATACCACGCTGTATTTCGTGACATTTTTATCCCGGTCACATGCGCTCACAAGACATACGACCATTGCTGCTACAATCGGCAATCTAAAATATAATTTTCTCATATCCCATCCTTTCCCTGTGTTGTGTGTATATAGTACTGCAATCGTCAACTATCATATAATCCGTATAATCCGGGGACACCATACTTAATTTTATCGTACTTGCTGATAGATCTGCTATGAATTAAGTATGGTGTCCCCGGAATGACAAGGCCGGAACATGAAAACGGGGAAACCATACATATCCTATAGGATTACAATAATAAGCACATCCTATTTCCATGCATCTATGGCCTCCCCGAACGTCTGCGGGAACTTTCCCAAATGGTGTATCGATGGAACAATTGCATATTTCAAGGAGATTTGTCAACCCCGTCAACAAATATTTCCTATGGTACCCCTAGCAATCATTGCTTCCTGTGCCTCTGTCCCGGAGATATTGGCATTGACACAAACGGATGCCCCGCCTATAGTTTACACATCGTAAAGCTTTTCTTGCCGCTGATACAACGATTGTCAAAGCAGCTCACTGCCAAAGGGAGGGCGCGCTCGCATGAAAATGTACTGGAAAATGATGATTCTCGCTGCAGGACTGGCAGTACTGTTCACGAGCGCTTCCGCAAGCCGGGCGCGGGCGGAAAAGATCGGCGTCCTGGTACTCGGGGCGGGCATGAATGAAACCTACAAGCCCGACTGGATTGTTGGTTACATGGATCATTTTTATCAGTCATTCATCCCCGGCCTGCTCACCGGCGGGTCCCTGGAGGGCGGCAGCTGCTACACCCTGATTCATTACGCAAATGAGGCGGAATCGGCCATATGCAGCCGGGTGCGCGGTGAACCTGTTCCGGAGGGCACGCCGATTGATATATTCTGCAACGAATACAAAAACACGGAGCAGTACCCGGTTCATTCCATGTTCGATGAGCCCCTTTTCGGCCAGGCAGGTTATTTAAATACCTGCTATCCCAATATCATTCCCTATTTCATCGCCACCGGCCACAGCACCACGAACCCCGCCACCGGTAAAGTGATCGTCGGGCCCCATGTCAGTGATCCCGACGGCCCGGGTATCGGCATCGCCGACTTCATTGAGATGTACGCCTTTTATTACATGACCTACCACTATGAATTCAGCGCGACTGATTACCGCTGTCCCTACCGCCTGCAGTATCTCCGGTATGTCTACGGCAATGACATTCCCGCTCTTTACGGCTACGAGCCCGACGCACAGGAGTTGAGCAATATCAAGGATGAGGTGGAACACGCCCTCGGCAGCGAAACCACGGTGGTTTATCGCATAGGCTGGGAAGCCTATATGCGCAACCGCGACATCTATGGTGCAGACGCCTTCATCCCCGACAGCACTGAAACGGCGCTGCAGGAGCTCATCGAGGATGAGCAGGTGGACCGCCTCATCGTGCTGGGCACCGGCGGCCATTACTCAAACGTCACCAACTGGGGCTACTGCTGGCGCGACAGCGCCGGGCGCGGGGTGAGCAGCATCGATGATACCACGGTCTATGAATGCATCAACGATCTTACTGACGGCTGCGGCCCGGATACGGAGAAAGCACTCGTGCAGCGGCTCTCCGCCAAACCCTGGAACCAGCTTATCGCCATCTACCCCGACGTTCACAACATCACGCAGCAGCTCAAGCCCGGCCTGCAGGTTACGTTTGCCAATGCTTTCGGCGATTATCCGGCCTTCAACCAGTCGGTGGTTGAAATGCTGAAATACACGCTGTCGAAATATGATATCGACCACACCGCCTCGCTGAAGGTGATTCTTGCCACCCACGGCTACGGCCCCGGCTATCTGAACGGCAATGAATGTGATTTCTATTTCAGGCAAGCCAAAGACTTTGCGCAGCGCGTTGTGGCGTCAGTGCAGGCGTATCTCCAAGACAATCGGCCCGGCAGGAGCGAAGTGGCCCACGGTGAAAATGAATTCGGCGAGCCATCGGCGGAGGACAGCGCGGCCAACAAGCCCGACCGGAAGAACCCCATGGGGAAAATCATGAGCACCGGTGAGCATATTGACATGGCCATCAACGGAACTTACGTAAACGGCCTGGGACAAGCGGTGGACAACGGCGAGGATAATTTCGATTACGTGATCGTCATCCCCATTCTGTGGGACGCCGAGAATGTGGATACCTTAACCGATTTCCGCGAGCTGACCCTGGGCAACCATGAGCTGCTGAGCGCGGGAGGCAGCAAGGCATGGATTCGCCAGGAGCATGACAGCGACGGGACTCCCTACCATACTGCTGAAGACTTCGACAGCGACTATTTTACGGTGAAGGTCATGGACGGCAGCGGCTGGGAAAGCACGCCGAAACGAACCGGCCTGAAAAACCCCGCGCCGGTAAAAAAGGGCAGCGCCGAGAAGCCGACCACGGTGATTCTGACCGGCGCGCTGCTGTCGCAGGGCAATGGCCCAATCCGCACTGATCTTGTTGCCGCTGCCGCCGAAAGCATCCTCGAAGCCATTTCCGATCCTTCCGTCGGCGGCTACCAGGACGAGACCTGTCAGCGGCAGGCCCTGGGCATGGTGATCAACTTTGAAGCCCGACCGCTCTTTGGCACAGTACGCGTTTCATGGTCTGCAATAGGTGACAGTCAGGCCGATGACTTTACCCTCTCCCGCGCTTCCACCGGGGACGGGCAATACCAGAAGCTTGACGGCGCGGGCATATCCGCAGTGAGGAAAAGCACTTCGGAAACCGAGTTCCGGTACATTGACCGCCCGCCTGATGCAGGCGGCACCTGGTACTACCGGCTGGAGCGGGGACTTGAAGGCGGCACTGCCGCTACCTACGGCCCGGTCAGCGTAACACCTTAAAGGCATGAAGAAAAAAGGCGCGTGACGTAACGCGCCATTACCCATTCTGTAGCCGCACAAGGGACGTCTTAAACTTCTACGTTTCCACTTTTCATTTCCGCAAACTTACTTTTTTAAGAGCGTCCCCCCTATACGCATCAAGGCCGCTTACGCCTTTGCACGCTCAAATTTGAACATGCAAATGCAGTCGCCGTCGGCCTGCCGGCACAGCGTCTTGACCTGCAGCTCCGGAAACGCTTCCCGGATTGCCGGGCCGTCGGGTGCGCAGATGAGGAAGCAGGGGCTATCATAGCCGAACTCTTTGTGAATGTCGTTCACCGGGCAGACTTTTTGAATTTCCAGCGCGGCATCCATGCCCTGGTTGGAAATATCCACCACTTCCATGTGCCAGCCGCCTTTGTTGAACTCGGCAGACGCTTCGCGCAAGCCTTCCGCGAGCGTTGGTCTTCCTATGTACGGCGCCATTCTCTGCTTCAGCTGAGCGGTATAACCGGCAAACATGGTTTCCATTGCTTTTTGTTCCCCAAGGTCCTCAGATAATTTCTTAAATGTCTCAAAGCGCTTTCTGATAAATGCTTCTGCCGGGTTTACCTGATTGGACATAAAAGAACCTCCAGATAGTCTGTGAACTTATAATACGATGTCATTTCGAACGAATGTGAGAAATCTTATAAGATTTCTCAGTCGCTGATGCTCCTTCGAAATGACAAATTAAGAATCGGAGTTGTAAAATGACCTCCCTTTGCAAAAAACGCTGAATCAAAGATGCTAAACGGTAACGATAAACCGGCGCCGTTCCGGGGCAACCGTTGCCTCATCAACCACTTCAAAGGTGCGGTTATTCATCGCCTGGTTGGTTAACGCATCAACGCACACCCTGGCAATCTGCTCGCGGGTAACGCGGCCGGTAATTTTCCCGCCCTCGCCAAAGGCAATCCGCCCCGACACCTCCTTATCGCCATAGCCGCCCGGCCTGATGATGGTGTAGGTCATGCCGTATGATTGAATAAAAGCCTCGGACTTTTCCTTTGCCCGCAAGATCGGCGACATCATCAGCTTATACATGAACGAGAGGGCGTTCCTGCTGTTGCCGGCACCGACTGAAGATATTACAACAATCTTCTCCAGCCCTTTTGTTTTGGCAGCCCGCCCCAGATTCTGATTGCCCATGTTGTCGATCCGGTCATTTTCTTTTCCGCTGAACGGCTTTTTACTGCCGATGGCGCTTATCAGAAAGGCGGCGCCATCCATTGCCTTTTCAAGCGATGCAACCGAAGCAAGATCACCTGCAACAAGCTCAACGCCCTGGGACCGCAGGCCCGGCGGGTCAGGGGGATCAAAGGGCGGCACCAGAAGTGCCCGCACCGCATAGCCGCGCTTCAGTAATTCGTTGACGATGCACCTGCCTGCCCGGCCGGTCGCCCCCGCCACTAATACTGTTTTTCCTCCCTCCGGCTTCATCGTATCCTCCCGTATGGCAGTGAAAGTTAGTCCGGTGATTCAACCAGCTCGATGAGGATTCCATCGGTGTCCTTGGGATCGAGGTACGCAATTTTTGTCCTGCCGGTATCGAAAATACCATCCTTGGTAATATAACCCAGGTGAACCCCTCGTTCCTCCATGATCTGGACCGCTTTTTCAACGTCCTTCACCTGAAGCGCGATGTGATTTATCCCTTCGGGAGGATCGCCGGTCATTTCCTTGAAATAATCGGAAATGGGCTGGATCAATTCCAGCTCCGTACCGCCGAGCGGTATGAAGGCAAATGCGCCCGCGCCGCCCGTATCATCCGCAGTCAGCATGCGGATATCGTCCTCCTTCAGGTCGAAAAGTTTCTTGAACGTGCCTACCGTCTTGTCCATGTCTTTCACAATATATCCGATATGCCGCAACTTGGTCACCATCTCGTCCATCTTCATGCGCATTCTCCCTTCAGGGTGTGTATTCAAATAGGTATTTTTCACGGTCTGCTAATCCCGCCGCGGCTTGAGCTGCGGATGGAGCACGTAGAATACCAGGCAGCCTTCGTCCGTGGTATAGTGGACCCGGCTTCCCTGCTGGATCAATACCACATCTCCCTTGCGGGCGACGAAGCTCTCGCCGTCAAAGGCATAGGTCAGCGACCCCTCGAGGAAAACGTTGACCTCCTCGTACTCCGTCTTCAGCTCGCGGTCATATCCCGGTTTCAACTCGAGGTAGCCTGCAGTCATGTATTGGCTGATCGGCTTATGGATGGGCATTGAAACCCAGGCCAGATCGCTGACCACGCGGGTGACGTCCGAGCGCCTTAAATCCATCGCCTTTTCTTTGGGTATCCGGTGACATGCCATGGCACACCTCTCGATGAGTTGATCAGCATCCGTTTTTTTTCATGAAGCAGTATAGGAAAGCGCCCATTGTCTGTCAATAATAATAAAGTGTCGTTTCGTATCAACGCTCAGTTATGTCATTTCGAGCGCAGCGAGAAATCTTTACAATCAGAATGCAGGTGCCGGAAGGCAGTAGTCGCAGGCTTCAGCCTGCGCATGATTTAAAGGAATGGTGCTTATGTGCAATCAGCTGCCCAAGGGAGGCGCAAGCCAAAGCTTGCGGCTGCGTTCGATCCTAGTAGAGTTCCGGGGACACCATACTTAAATAGAGATGGGTTCACTTCGACATTGAATTAAGCGGTTGCAATCAAACGCAAAAAAACTTCTGCTGGCTCATTTTGATGGTAGATGTTTTTTTGTTTTAAAGTATAATGGCGCAATGATTATTGGTTTCATCATACCCAAGAAAGGAGGATACACATGCCCAAAATCAGTACGCCCATAATTTTGACCCTGTTTATCTGCTGCACCGTGCTCACCTCCTTCGTGTATGCCGATCCGCCTGAAGACAAAGGCAAGAAAGACAAAGTGAAGGTAGAGAAACAGGAACCAGGTAAAAAAAGTGACCATCAGGAAGGCGGGCCGGTCGTGGTACCCTTTGACGATATTCGCTTTGAGGACATCCGCCGCATCGCCGTTGCCAATCACTGCACGGGATATGAATCATTGCCTCCGGGCATTCGTAAAAATCTTACCCGCGGTAAGGGCCTTCCCCCGGGCATTGCCAAAAAGGTTGTTCCGGATCCGGTGTTCCGCGAACTTCCGCGATATCCGGGCTATGAATGGTGCGTCTATGGAACCGACCTGGTGCTGGTCTCAATCGCAACTGAAATAATTGAAAAAGTATTAGACGGTGTCTTCCGGTAAACGGCCTGTCCTGCCGGGCACGCCTGTGGACGGAGAGTATCAGTGCGGGACGTGAGCAATTTGTGAAGATCACAAAAGAAGCTTTCTCACATTCACCGGCTATAGAGGCTTTAATCACTAGAAAAAGGGGATGTCAATGAGAACAAACTATATCGTAATCAGTAAAATCTCATTATTACTCTGCGTGCTTTTATCTTTATCTTTTGCCTGCTGCAATCCGGACAGCACCACGGTAGAGATTACGCCTTGGAACAAGCACATGGTTACAGAAACGTTCAATGCCAAGGACCTGTTTACCGGGGATATTGATGGGGACGGCAAAGAAGAATTAGTCGCCAATGATCCCATGAACAAAAGGATGTTTTCCTGGTTTGATCATGAAGTTGTTGGAGGGGAGCATCAATGGACGGAGCATCTCATAGATGACACCTATCTTCCCGCTGATTTTGAACTGCAGGACCTTGATGGGGACGGGGATCTGGATTTGCTCATGGCCGGCATGTGCACTGCCGGTGAAGTTACCATGTCCAATGAAACATGTTTAGAAAGTCTCATGTTCTGGTATGAAAACATTGATCGCGGAACCCTGTGGGAAAAGCATCTCATAGGAGAGATGGAAGCAATCGGCGCCAACTATGTTGCATCGGGTGACATGGATGGAGACGGGGATATTGATGTAGCCGTGACAACGAGCTGGATGCCTGTTGATCCTGAACACTCGGAAGTCGCCTGGTTCAGAAATAATATTAATCAAGGCGCTCCGTGGGATAAAATCACGATCAGTCCGGCGGATGCTTCGGGCATTCAGTTTGCCAATGGGATCACCATCTCTGATCTGGATAGAGACGGTCATCCGGATGTGGGGGTTGCGGTAGCCAAAGTAATGGAGGAATTCGGCACGGTTTACTGGTTTAAGGCCCCTGATACGGCGGGTGGGCAATGGCAGCGATTCCAGGTTGATCCGGGTATGGCAACGGCCGCTTTTTCAATTTTTGCGCGCGATGTTAATCATGACGGTTATGATGATCTCGTCGTCGGCCGGAATGACTCACACCGCAGCGAGAATCCGGGCGGCATTGTTTTTTATATCAACCCCCGCAATCCCGCAGCGGGTGGAACCTGGGAGCAATATGCCTTTGAAGAAGGGGATTACAAGATGGGACCGTATATCAATTTTGATGATATAAATGGCGACGGGAAAGTTGATATCATCAATCACTATGCATGGGACCTGCCGGGGGATCCGGCAAACGTCTCGTGGATTGAATTCAGCTTTAATCCGGTCTGTGGATTAGTGCAGGAGAGACGGGTAATAATTGACTCAGGACCCCACTATTTCTGGGAAGCCCGGACGATAGATCTCTATGGAGATGGAAAGAAGGCACTGGTCGTTTCAGCGTTCAATGTGCCCAACGTAATGTGCTATGAACAACCTTAGGCAACTCATTACCTGACAATGGACTAACAAGGCAGGAGTCAAACCGGCTCCTGCCTTTTATAGTACATGGGGTCGGGCCACGCTAACTGATTGATATCATTTTCTAAAGTTCCTTGCATGCCGCCCATAATGGGACAATAATGGCTTTTTTGAGGCTAAAAAAGCCATTATTCATTTCCAAGCGCATGGAACCAGCCGGGAGATAGAGACTACCTATTCTTTCACGCACTGTTTAGCGAGTGAACAACTTCCGCGAAGTAACATCATTTCCCGTACTTGGACGATCACCAATCCTTACGCTGTCCTCATCGTCTTACAGCCTCTTTCTGCTCACCTTCCCGCCGTATCCTGTCTTAGATCCGCATCGGCACAAAAAACAGTTATGACATCAATGCATTGAAGCCGCCACACCCGTGTTTTCCCGCGCTGGCACACTTGTTGCCATACGATGATTCAGCAATAGCAGGTTGTTGAAAAAGTAGTTTTCCTCAGGCTGTTCAAAAACATCCAGATGCAAGGCACGCAAAATCCTGAGGAATGAGGCGTACATGCAAGTACGCTGCAGTGACGAAGGATGAGCATAACGCAGCAGATGGGTGTTTTTCAACAGCCTGCTAGATTGGTGATGCGCCCCCTCACCCTGCCCCTCTCCCCGAGGCAGAGGGAACCGATTGGCTTCCACCCGCCCTCCGTGAACGAGAGAATCGATGAACTCCCTCTCCCCGCTGCGGGAGAGGGATGGGGTGAGGGGAAAACAAACTATCGAAAAAAAATGGCCTGCATCCCACGCGTCGCCAAAAGCTGACATGCAGTTTATTCATGTGAGCCAACACAGCTGACACAGGAGATCATCGCATGGGGAAGAAGATATTGCTTATCACGCCGCCCTATCACTGCGGGGTGGTTGAATCGGCGGGACGGTGGGCCAACCTGGGGTTCCTCTACATAGCCGGCGAGCTGATAAAGCATGGCCACGAGGTTGAGATGTACGACGCCATGGCCAAGGACCATACCTACGAGGACATCAGGAGGCGCATCAGGGAAGCACGGCCGGACATCGTCGGCTCCACCGCCTACACCGCCACCATCCGCGATGCCACCCGGGTACTCGCCCTGGCCAAGTCGGTTGATCCGCAGATCATCACCATCATCGGGGGCATCCACCCCACCATGATGCCGGAAGAAACCCTGCAGCAGGGAAACGGGGCGATTGATTACATCGTCAGATGGGAAGGCGAATACACCACCCCGGAACTCGTAGACGCCATTGAGGGATACCGGCAACTGTCAGAGGTGAAAGGGATAGCGTATCAGCAGGGCGGAATGTTCATCGCCACACCGCAAAGGGAATTTATACCGGACCTTGATGCGCTCTGCCCGGCGTGGGACTTGCTGTGCTGGGAGGATTACTACCTGAGATTCCTGGAACATGCCAGGGTGGCCCTCGTTTCCTCTTCACGCGGGTGCGGCAACAGCTGCGCATTCTGCTCCCAGCACAAATTCTGGCAGCAGACCTACCGCGCGCGGAGCCCGCACAACTTTGTCGGCGAACTGGAATATCTCTTTCACCGGTTCGGGGTGAACGCCTTTTTCATCGCCGACGAATATCCCACCTGCAGCCGGGAGCGCTGGGAGGCTATCCTGGACCTGCTGATAGAGAAAGACCTAGGGGTCTATCTGCTCGCCGAGACCCGCGCCGGCGACATTGTCAGGGACGCTGACATTCTCTTCAAGTACCGCAAGGCGGGAATCATTCATATGTTTCTCGGCGTCGAGTCGGCAGACCAGGACACCCTTGACCGGTTCAAAAAATCCCAGACCTGCCGGGAATGTAAAGAGGCCATCCGCCTCCTGAATGAGCAGCACATCATAACCGAGTGCTCTTTCATTCTCGGACTGCCTCACGAAACGCCGCAATCGATACAGAAAACCCTTGAGCTGGCGCAGCACTATAACCCGGATAATCCCCACTTCCTCATGCTCACCCCCTGGCCGTATGCGGACATGTACCGGGAATTGCAGCCCTATATCGAAGATTGGGATTACAGCAACTACAACCTGGTGAACCCGGTCATAAAGCCGATCGGCATGAGCCGGGAAGAGGTCTTTCGGGAGGCATTGACCTGCTACAAAACGTATTACCGTGCCAAGACTCCTCAGTGGAACGGCCTGAAGGATGAGTTTAAAAAGAACCTGCTCTTTAAGGGACTGCGCGCCATGATGCAAAACTCCTTTTTGCGCCGTCACCTGTCCGCCATGGACGCCATGCCCGCGGAAACCGGGCGATGCGCGTTGGGCAATGAATTACCGGGAAACAGGATAGCGCCTTTGTGTAATGCGCCACATCAGCCGAGCGCTCTCCACAATACGGAATTGGCATGAAACAGGCACTTAACCGCACCTTCATGTATATGGCATCGCTCAATTGTACCATCATTCTGCTGGTCATGTTTTTGCTGACCGCAATCGCAGACACCATGGAAGACGGGATCATCGCTTTTGTGCGGAGCGTTCGACTGCCCGGAAGCAGGACGGTCGGCGCGTTTCTCAACGGTTACTTTTCGGCTGACGCGCATGCATCGCGGTGGTTCAAGCTGCTGCTTCTCCTGTTTATCCTGAACATGCTCGCCTGCATGGCAAAACGCATACCGGCAACCTTGAAGCTCCTTGCTGCCCCGGCCTCTGAAGATGTTTACAGACTGCCGGCCGCGCATCTCCTGGAAGAGACAATCCCGGCGGGGACACTCCGGCCGGACTTTGAGCACAACCTTCAGCACCTGCTGACGAAACTATTGGCCAGACCCGCAGTGCATCGCAGCGCTGACCGGTCTGTTTTTTTCTCCCAGCGGGGCAAATGCTTCCACGGGGGATTTTACCTGGCGCACGGCGGCCTGCTCGTCGTTCTTGCCGGCGGCCTGCTCGGCCAGTCCTCGATGACCGGGGAGATGTTCCTGAGGGAAGGTGACGCCGATGATAAAGTCTTCTTCAACAGGAACGGCGCCCCATGCGTCGGAACACTTGACTGCAGCATCAGGCTTGATTCATGTGAGCCGGTTGATCCACCGGTTGGCCGTGCCGCGCCCGCGCGCCGAACATATCGCAGTACCGTCACGCTACTGCGAGCAGGGGCGACGGATACAAAAGGAGTGCTGGAGGGATACCAGACCCTGGCAGCACATGGCATTCGCATCAGCCAGGCACGCGCGCCTGAAAAGGAAAGCCCTCAGCTGATACTGTCGGTACAAGCCACAAAAGCAGGCGGAAAGCGCAGAACATTTTCCCTCAGACGCCACCAATGCTGCAGCATCCCGGAGACAGGACACACTGTTCGGCTCAATGACGTTTTTGTAAGCCGCGACCAACCGGTTGCTCCTCTGGAGCAGGCTGCTCCTGAAGCCTTTGCACCCTGTGCAGCCGCACTGGAGGTGTACGGGGAAGACCGTACCCTCCTTTACAAACCACTCGTCGCCTCCTCTCCCGCCGGCCTTGAACAGCCATGGCAGGAAGAATACGAGTTCCGCATTACCGGGGTCGAAGATACCGAATCATCATCCGGTTGCATGCGCCTGCTCATCAGCACTGAGCCGGGCGGTACGCTCATCTGGCTCGGATCGGTGATTGCCGTTGCCGGCTTTTCCCTGACCTTCCTCCTTTCGCACCGCAAGATCTGGGTGGCCGTCGAAAAAGGGACCGGCGGTTCTTGCATAACCATAGCCGGATGGGCCAGCCGCAACCCGGATGTATTGCAGTATTATGCCGGCCTCATCAAGGATTTGGCCCGGCACTACCGGGCGGCCTGATCATGTTCACCGCTGCGCTTCCGGCGATTCGCCGGTACGGATACAACCACCGGGGTTACTGATATGAATGTCGCGCTCTTCAGTGCCGTATCGTACATCTACCTTTTCTCGTCACTTGCCTATTGCTGTCATCTCTTTTTCCATGTTGATGAAGTCGGCAAAGCCGCAACCGGCATAACCGCCGCCGGCCTTCTCGTCCACACTGCCGCCTATGCGCTCCGGTGGTTTGAGTCATATGAGCTCGGCATGGGCCACAGCCCGTTTTCATTTTTTACCCTCTACGAAACCATCATCTTCTCCTGCTGGTCGCTCACCGTAATGTACCTGTTCGTCGAGCGCCGGTTCCGGACCAGGGCGATCGGAGCTTTGGTCCTGCCCTGTGTCTCGCTGGCCATGCTCTGCGCCTCCGGTTCGCTCGGAATCTCACCCGGCATTGAGGCGCTGCCGCCGGTTCTCAGGGGGAACGTGCTGGCCTACCATGTTACCACCTGCATGATGAGCCTGACCGCCTTCCTGATCGCCTGCGCAGCCGCGGCCCTGCTGCTTCTTGCCGTCAAGACGCCGAAGACCAGGCCGATTCCCGCGGCATTGACCTCCCGGCTACCGATGCCGCAGGTGCTTGACGACATCAGCTATAAAGCCACCGCGGTGGGCTTCATTCTCTTCAGCATGGCCATGGCCACCGGCGCATACCGGGCCAAGATAATCTGGGGGCATTACTGGAGCTGGGACCCGGTGGAGGGAAGCAGTCTCATCATGTGGCTTCTCTATGCGCTTATACTGCACGGCAGATATCAGCGCTGGTGGGGCAGCACCACCGGTGCGCTGCTGTCCATCACCGCCTTTGCCGCTGCCATCTGCGCTTTTCTCATCGCGGCAAGCTACCTGATGACCAGCGCCCACTACCCCATACAATAATTTTCTATAACCGCTCTCATGAACGCACACCATATGCTGAAACAAGCGCTTTTCCTTCTGATCCCTTGCGTCTGGTGCATCGCATCGCCCGCCTATTGCCGAACGGCACACGCAGCGCTCGATCTGATGGTGAAACAAACGCCACAGGGCCCCGTCATTTCTGCGGATGCTGTCGCTGAACCCTTCGCGCATCTGCTCCGGAACCTGGGCAGCCGGTGCAATCTTCAAATCACTTGCCGGGGCGATTGCCGCACGCCGCAACCCATGACCATTCAGTTTCACGATCTCCCCCTTGATCAGGCCATCAAGAAACTGCTCAGGGCTGCCGGGTTAAACAACCACCTCATCCGCTATGGCGCCGGGGCCGGCGGCCGTCAATCAATAACAGAAGTAGTTGTGTTCGGGAACCGCACAATGGGAGCGGCGGCTCTTAATCAGTCCGGAGCCCTTCCGCGCAAACAGCATCATGAACTGAACGTTGAGCGCACTCCACCGGTCGCTCCGCCGGATGCCTATTCAAATAAGATAGCCTCATTGAAAGATCGTTACCGGTGGGAAGATGAAGAGACACGCGCATGGGCGGGCCATCTGCTTGAGGCAATGCCTGAGGAGGTAAAGGAGTTTGGTTTGGATCACATCATGAAGGAATTGGACAGGGCAGTTCAACCGAAAGGTGCGGCAGCGGTAAATACGGAACTCTTTTATAGGGCAATCGAGGCTTCGGCGCCGCCCGGGGTGGCGCCGGCGATGATGCGGCAGGTCAGGAAAGTAAGCGGGCAATACCGCGAACGCACGGCAGATGATGCATCAGATCCATCCGGCGAGGGCTTGCCACAGCCAGGCCTGAGCGAAGGGAGGCAGTAGTCATGCTCGCCGCTATTGCGGGATATTTCTCACTTTTGTACGGCGCCTATTTTCTCGGCCATTTCTGCATGTCGTTTGCCTATGGGCTGGGAGCACCGGGAACCACGGCGCTGGGTGCGGGCTTATGCGCCGCGGCGCTGATCACCCTCTGGAAGGCGTCGGCATGCTCCGAAGATGCAAAGGAGGCGCTCTGGGGAATTTTCGCCGGTTTTTTCCTCTGGTGTCTCCTCGGCGAATTGCTGGAACACGAGAGGATCCTCTCGCTGGTGAGTCCCGCAGCCGCCACACTGCCGGTTCCCTTCCTCCTGCTGATCGCGCTTGTCATATACCGATCCCTGCTGCCGGTCGGCATGCGCTTCGCGCTGGGCCATTTCGGCTGCGTCTGGCTGCTTCATGCCGTTCTGGTCAATCAGGCGGAACTGCTGAAGCGGCACCATTCGATGCTCTTTTCCTTTTCTGCGCCGTCGCTGGGCCTGGCGTTTCTGCTCATCGCGCTGCTCATGCTGGTTAAAACGTTCAGGGCGCGCAGCGATACGGCACGGCTGGCATTTCTGCTGCCTTCATTTATTTTTTTCTGGGCAAGCGTTGAAACGGCGCAGTTGCTGGACGTTCTGCCGGATTATACCTGTTATGCCTATTGGAGCAGCGGCAATTCGTCCCGATCACAGACCAACCCGATGGAGGACACGATGGATAAACAAATAGCCGAGATGGAAGAACGGTATGTCTGGGAGGACCAACAGGCGGAACAGCGCGCCTATACCGTGATCAAGGGACTGCCTTCACCCCATTTTATTGACGACTTCAGAGCGCGGCTTGACCGGCAGGTACAAAAAGAAGGGGGCAACCATGTGGATGAAACGCGCTTCTACCGGCTTATGGAGGAAAGCTTTGTGGAGACAAGCACGTCCGCCTTTAAGCGGGTGCTCACCACGTGTGTAGAGCAATTCAAGTCAGCCGCCCGGTCAAGCCGAACACCCCACCCGGAATATGCCGCGCATCCGGGCGGCAGGTCGTTGCGGGAAGACCCGGACGGAACAATAGCTCTCATCAGGGCGCGTTACAACTGGGAGTCGCTTTATACCCGTGAACTGGCCGCCCATCTCCTCAACAGATTTTCCATCCAGTTTCTCAGCGGCGATGATTTCGTAAAACGGCTTGATGAAGCTCTGGTCCGGGAAAACGCAGACCGGCTCGGAGAAAAACTCTTCTGCCGGGCCATGGAAGAGCATTTTGCCGCCGCCTGCAGGGCTGTCTTCAAAAATCTCATGCAATCCCGTATTCCCAGGCGGAGCTAACAACCTTCCCTCGTCTCGCTGAAAAGGAGAGAAATCATGAGAGTTATTCTGTCACTGTTACTGGTTTTCGGCAGTACGTTACCCTGTGCTGCAGGGGGATCGTCCGCTGGCGACAAGCAGGCGGCCGCGGCGCACAAGGCAGGGCAGAACCGAGAGGTTGCGCGGATTGATGGAACAGCAATCTATCTTCACGATCTCAACTATGATCCGGAGAAGCGGAACGCTTTGGAACTTCATGCCATGAAGGTGCGGCTCTACCGGGAGCAGAAGGCGGCCCTGCAGCAGTACATTGACCGGCGGCTTCTGGAGCAAGAGGCGGCAAAACGAAACATGACGGTTGAAGAGCTTGTCTCCATGATCAATGCTCAGGCAGAAGAAAAGGCAAAAGCGTTGGACGCCGACAAGGAAACCCTGTTTCAGGAGTTCATTGCAAAAATGCAGCGCGACATTCCATCCTTCGCCCAAAGAACCGCCGCCATGAATCAGCCGGGGACACTGCTTTCGGCCAATGGAAACGGCTCCCCGTTTATCGAGGAAATCAAGAACAAGGTGGTGGGGATGAAAAAAGCATCCCTGCTCAATGAAACAAAGGAAGCCTTTATGCGGGACCTCCGCGCACAATCGCGTATTGACATTTTCCTGGAGCGTCCGCAGCTGTTTCGCCTGGACCTTGCAGACGCTGACGACGATCCCTGGCGCGGCGGCAAAGATGCCCCGATTACTTTGCTGACCTACTTCGATTTCCAATGTCCCTACTGCAAACAACTCAACGCAACGCTGCAAGGCCTGTTGGAAACAAGGAAGGAGGGGATACGGGTAGCGGCCAGGAACTTTCCGCTTCCTTCCCACCCGGACGCAGCCATTGCAGCGCAAGCGGCCGCCTGCGCTGATGACCAGGGACGCTACTGGGATTATCACGATCTCCTGTTCGATAACCAGCAGGAACTGGATGCCGTCAGTCTCAGGCGATACGCCGCTCAGTTGGGGCTGGACATCACCCAATTTGACCGCTGTCTGTCTTCCGGTTGCCGGCGGGAAGCGATCGAACATGAGATGGCCGAGGCCGCTCGCGCGGGCATCAACGGCACCCCCGCCATGGTGATAAACGGCTACTGGTTACCAGGGAGCCCTTCCCTCTCTTACCTGGAAGAGGTGATTGCGGATATCGAAAAAGGCAATGCGCCGCGAGTGGAAGAAGCGCCGGGAAATGGATGAGAACAGAGGGAGCCGCATACACAGTCAAGGACGAACCGCTTCGCTCACACATGGGAGCGGTCACAATGAGCGCAGGAAAGGATGTGCGGAAGTCGCCATACCGGGAGGAAGCAACAAGATAAGAAAGTCGGAACCATCATGCGTACGAAAGGAGGTAAATCACATGAGGATACGAACGATTGCATTGATACTGGCCTTAACGTTTGCCTGGACATGCCTGGCACAAACGGTGTCCGCCTCCATCATGCCGGGGCTGCCCAGCGACAAGAACTGCGGCGGCGCCTGCGATTGCACAAAATGCTGCGCGGATAATTTCAGCACCTTTTACCGCTACGGCATCGCCGGCGTGACCGCCAATGACTGGTGGGCATGGTTCAGCGCGGATCAGCCGAAAGGTATCGGCTGTGACGAAATCGCGCTGGTTGCCTGGTTTGCCACAGCGGTCATGTGCGTGCTGGGAGGAGACGAGGTCATCCCCTGCCTGGGGCTTGCGTGGATGCTCTACTACATAGACCTGGTGCTCTGCTACAACACCTGTAATGACGGCATCTGCAATTGATCAGGACTAGATGAGTCGATGGGGCCGGCATATCCGGAGCCGATGCATGCCTTCCGCCAGTACCTCCCCGCCCCTGTGCCTTGACCCTTTCCTGCTTACCTGAGATGGTAATCACTTCCGCGACTATCTCACTTCGGCATGGATGGCACACGGATATGCCGGCCCGCCATCGCGAGGGCCTTGCAACAAGCAAAATGAGAAGAACTGGATGGCAGTTTAATTCGAAAATAGAAAATTTTAGAAGATTTCTCAGTCGCGTGGGCTCCTTCGAAATGACAGAGGGAAATGCTTCCCTAATAGACAATGAGGAGCAACTGTTTCGCGGCATACAACCGCTCGTGCTGCATAGAGAGTAATAAAGCTCAACCAGAAATATCTGTCATTTCGAACGAATGTGAGAAATCTTATAAGATGAGCTGTCATCCTTCGACTTGATCGCAGGATCCAGTAAAATTCTAAATAGATTCTGCGGTCAAGCCGCAGAATGACGTCCTGAAGAAGCATGAGGGTTTAAAATGATACGAGGTTATGCGATCGTTTTTATCTGCTTAACCGTATTAATCTTTGCCTTCACGCCTGCCGGCGGATGGGAACTATCCGGCCGTCACCGGCAAGACCCTCCCCGCCGCACGGCGCCGCAGGACAATAAGCCGCTTCCTTCAATCGAGGAGATACGGAAAAACATACGGGCGCAGGGTTTTCATTTCACCGTGGATGAAACCCGGGCGTACGGCATGCCCCTTGATCCAAGCGGCAATCTCCGCGACAGCTTCCCCTGCAGCATTGAAGACAGGCGGTTGCTGGTAGCGCGCCCGGCAGCGCATCTCCCCTCGCACTTTGACTGGCGTGATGAAGATAAACTCACCCCGGTAAAAGACCAGCACCCCTGCCAGCTCTGCTGGGCATTTGCCGCGGCGGCAGAGCTTGAATCAAAGATCTTGCTGCACGAGGATACGATCTATGATCTCTCGGAGCAGCAGCTGGCGTCCTGTGATTTTCTTGCCGCGGCCGGCAGAGCCCGGAGCTGTTCTTCGGGAGGAAGCGCCTTTCGGGCGGCAAACTTTCTCACCCAGCGCGGTGCTGCGCTTGAGTCATGCGAACCTTTCCGCGCCGGGGACGGCGTGCCATGCAATGATTTTTGCGAAATCGTGAAAAATGTAGATGGCTGGAGGGTGTTTCCCAACCGGGTCGACACCATAAAAGCAACGCTCTATAAACATGGTCCGGTTGCCTCGTCCATGGATGCCTCTGATCCTGCCTTCCGGGCATATACCGGAGGAGTCTACGAATATTATGATTCTATCATGGTGAACCACGCGGTGCTCATTGTCGGCTGGGATGACAGCTTGGGTCCCGCCGGCGCCTGGGTTATCAAGAACAGTTGGGGTGATGACTGGGGGATGAACGGATACGGTTACATCGCCTACGGCGCTGCAAAAATAGGGACTATGTCCAGTTTTATTTCATCCTACAAGGATTTTGATCCCGATGAATCCATCCTCTCCTATGACGAAGGAGGATTTTTCTGCTTCGATTCGGGAGGCTCCTGTGACGGAGTGAATGCCCTCGGCGCGGGCAGACCAACGGCCTGGTGTGCCGCCGTGTTCACCCCTGCAGCTAATGGCATCCTGCGGGCGGTTGATTTCTGGACAACCAGCGCCAATGCCATGTACGAAATCAGGGTGTACGGGTGTATGGAGGAAGGCACACCGCGGAGGCTGCGTTGTGTGAAGCGCGGCCGGTGCGCTGAGCTGGGCTATTATTCAATTACATTACCACTCCCCCTGAAGATCAAGGACCGTGATGACTTTGTGGTTGCGGTCAGGTTGACCACTCCGGGCTACCACTACCCCATTCCCGTTGACATTGCAGGTCCTGCCGAACGCGGACGCTGTTACGTGAGCGAAGACGGCAGATCATGGCAGCCCATGGGCCGGGGAACGGCGATGCCCTACGATCCGGCCATCCGTGCCCGGGTGGTTGAGACAGGCGGATATAATGGAGATTGAAGTAATCAGAGTAGGGGCGAACGGCCGGTCGCCCCTACAGTTGAATAAGAATTGGATCCCCGCTTTCGCGGCGATGACACCCAGAGGGAGGAAACAATAGAGGGAATTACGCCGCAGCAGAGCTGCGGGACATCAAAAGCTAAAAAAATCTCCTCCCCCTTGATGGGGGAGGATTAAGGTGGGGGTGATGCTAATATCATTCCCCCCTCACCCCAACCCTCTCCCCCGGTGGGGCGAGGGAATTATTTTTTCCCCCGAAGCCTTCGTTGGAAGCGATAAGCAAGACCCCCCCCTCTCCCCTCTGTGGGAGAGAGTTGGGGTGAGGGGAATGTAATTTCATATACGAGGAGAATCATCATGGAAAAACCAGCAATGATCCTTTTTTTGGCTTTTTGTTTTTTCCTGTTTCCCCATGGCAGTGCGTTTTCTGCCTCCCGGGATTATAAACTGGTGGATGAATGGGGCAGCTCGGGCTCTGCGGATGGTCAGTTTCTTGAACCATTCGGCATTGCCATAGATGGCGACGACAATGTATTCATTTCGGATCCCATGAATCATCGCATTCAAAAATTCACCCCGCAGGGTGAGTTCATTACCACATGGGGAACCTATGGCCGCGATGAAGGGCAGTTCATCGCACCGCAGGGCATTGATGTGGACGGAGACGGAAACGTCTACGTTGCTGATTTTTTGAACGACCGCATTCAAAAATTCACCCCGGAGGGAGAGTGCATCACCGCCTGGACGACAAGGATGAACGGCTGGTGGCTGTATTCCACTCCACGGGCGCTGGCAGTTGATAGGGAAGCAGATTGCGTCTATGTTCACCATGCATCCCTCACTCCACCCAATCTCTACTACACCTGCATCCAAAAATTCACGGCCGATGGAATGTTCATGGACCAGTGGCCCTTCATCTGGCTCGATGCGCTGGAGATGGCAATCGATTCCAAGCATAATCTTTACGTGCCCGCAACCATCATCGGTCCGGTGCAGATTTTTAATGCCGGTGGTGACCTGGTCGATCAGATACACACCTGCCCTCCCGATGATGTCTTCTGCACTACAACCGGCATTGCGCTGGACGAGGTTGGAAATGTTTATCTCTCTGACGCGCTCCACCATACCATTAAAAAATATACGCCGGACGGTACGTTCATTACCGGCATTGAGATGGAAGGAGAAGATGGTTTCGGGGTCCGGCCTTCCCCCTACGGCCTGGCGATCGACAGTGGGGGAAATATCTATGTAGCCGACGCGGCCAATGACTGCATTAAAAAATATTCGCCCGTTTCCTCAACCACAACAACCGTCCCCGGCTGCCCGGTCGTAATTCTCTATGGCGAAAAAGCGCGGGAAACGGAAAGCCTCCGATTGTTCCGGGATGAAGTGCTGCTCGCCACGCCTGAGGGTCGAGGGCTGGTTGAGCTTTATTACCATGTGAGCCCGCTGCTCGCACAGGCCCTGGAGCGGGATGAAGAGCTGAAAAATGATCTACGGGTTTTAGGGGACGCGATCCTGGCGTTGTACGACATTCGGTAGGAGCGGCTTTTGGATGAGATTATTTTTCTCGACAGCATGCAACAAACATGAAAGCGAGCCGAAAACAACTGCGTTTAAAACATTACGACTATACAGAGGCGGGAGTATATTTTGTGACCATATGTTCATGGAACAGAGAATGTTTATTCGGAGACATTGTAGGGGCGACCGGCCGGTCGCCCCTACAGAATAACACTCAATCAGGACCAAAACCCCGGTCGCTCGGCGCTTTCATTGCCGGTTTTAAATCATCAACCACCAAACAAATTAACATAATACGCCACGCCCCCGGCATAGCTGTCTGGCAACGCAATTATTATGAACATGTCCTCCGCACTGATGATGAATTGAACAAGACAAGGGAATATATCATGAACAACCCCATGCAATGGGAGTTGGACGAGGAGAATCCAAATGTAAGACCAGTCGATGACTCAAAGAGATTAGATTAGATTCCTTTGTAATAGTGCCAAACCGTGTTCATGGCATTTTTTTTAATTGTAGGGGCGATCGGCCGGTCGCCCTTACAAGATAGGCCGCCAAAAAAATACCAGCTGCCATAGCCTGAAAACGACCACCTTAAAAGAACACTGGCTCGATCCAGCCACTGCCGGTTCAGCGTATTATAATCATAGAGGGGTAAAGCCTGTCCCTAACATTATAATAATAAATCACTTATTTGTTTACAGGGTAATGCCCGGCCCATTATGGTTCCGGGCATGCTTTTTGCTGATTAACCTTTTATAAGATATTTGCTCAGTAATCAGGACCGCAAAGTCGCTTACCTTCTTATAAGATGAAATTTACCGGAGAAAAATGGTTTTGATACAGAAATAAATCAGTCATTGCGAACAGTATGAAGCAATCATGGCAGATTGCCGCAGAACTAAAGCTCGCAATGACTATTTGTATAGTCGCTCGGCCACAACAAAGCAGATGGGTATTTTTCAGCAGCCTGAAGGCATTCCCATCTTGACTTAGCACGGCCAGTTCTATATAAAAAATAGATGTAAACGTATGAGGAACAAGCTCAAATATCATTTTCCCTTTAGGTAAACATGCCCTATCACTCAATCGTACTCGCCAAGCAGGTTCCTGACACCACCGAGATTACTCCCAGGGCCATGAAAGCGGACGGGACGCTCAATCGTTCCGCCCTTCCCGCTGTCTTCAACAAGGATGATCTGCACGCGCTGGAAATGGCCCTTTCCATAAAAGAGAAACACGGCGGCACGGTGACGATCATCACCATGGGACCCTCCGCGGCTGCCGATATTTTAAGGGAAGCGCTCTACCGGGGTGCGGACAGGGCCATCCTTCTGACCGACCGGCGGTTCGCCGCGGCGGACACGCTGGCCACTTCCTATACCCTGAGCGCTGCCGTCAAAAAGCTGCAACCCTTCGATTTGATTTTCTGCGGCAGGGAGGCAAGTGACGGCAACACCGCCCAGGTAGGACCGCAGGTGGCGGAAAAATTAGGCATCCCACAAGTTACCTACATTGAAGCAATCCACAGCCTTGAAGACGGAACCCTGGAGGCACGGCGCCTCTCCGATGAAGGCTGCGAACGGGTGCGGGCAACCCTACCGCTACTCATCACCGTCATGCCCGACAGCAACGAACCGAGGCCGCCCGCAGCCAAGAGACTGATGCGCTTTAAAAAGGCGCTCACCCCGGGCGAGGTTAAGAATAAACTGCAGTCAGAAGGAACGCCCGCTGAGACATTTGAATCTCGCAGCCAATCACTGCAGGAAAGGGGGATGCTCATTGAGGAATGGAATGGTGATGATCTGGCCATTGATCCCGCCCGCTGCGGTCGCGCAGGGTCACCGACCTGGGTGAAGAAGATAGAGCGGGTGGTTTTAACCGGGGGAGAGCACAAGGCGTACCCGCCGACCGATGAAGGCGTGCATCAGCTCATGCATGAGCTGATGGTGGAGCACACCTTCGGGTGAGGGGCGGTGTCATAATTCAATAAATTGTCATTTCGAGGGAATCCGAGAAATCTTCTAAGATAATAAAATCAACTATACAAGATTCCTCACATGCGTTCGGAATGACAACACTTCCTATTATGACACAGCCGCTGAGGGAGACGAAATAATAACATCAAGTTCCTTGAGTGGCAGGGGTGGCTTTTTATGCCACGCGAGGAGATAAAAAGCGGACGCGACGGAGCGCGTCCCTCCAGAAATTTGTGGATCCTGCGATCGAGTCGCAGGATGACAATCCCGGAATCAAAGAATAATGTAGGGCACTTCTCATTATTCATTTTCTTGTCATTCCCCGACTTGATCGGGGAATCCAGACAATGCATTGTATGGATTCCCCGCTTTTGCGGGAATGACTGACAAAGATCGCAAGACTAATGTATGAGGTATCTTTAATTGGTAGGAGCTGCTTTAGCCGCGAATTACTGTGCCCACCAATGAGGGTTGACGCGAACAACCACATCTCAATCGAGACATAAGAATACGATGAAAAGCGAAGTCTGGGTTTTTGCCCAGTGTCAACAAAACAGGATTGCAGAGATAACCCTCGAACTGCTGGGCAAGGGCAGGGAACTTGCCGACAAGCTCGATGTTGGTCTTGCCGCGGTGCTGCTGGGAAACCGGGTAGCTGAACTCGCGCCTTCCCTCATCGCCCACGGCGCGGACACGGTTTACCTGGTGCAGCATCCCGGGCTCGACGCGTATACCACCCTTCCCTATACCCGCACGCTGGTTGACCTGGTCAACCGCTTTGAACCCGCGGTTTTCATCCTGGGCGCGACTGCCCTGGGCCGCGACCTGGCGCCGCGCGTGGCATCCCAGCTCAAGGTGGGCATCACCGCCGACTGCACCGATCTCGCCATTGACCAGTACACCGACCCGGTGAGCAAGGAGCGCTATAAAAATATCCTGATGCAGATTCGACCCGCCTTCGGGGGCAATATCATTGCCACCATTGTCAACCCACGCACCCGGCCCCAGATGGCCACCGTCAGGGAGGGGGTCATGCAGGTGCTGCCGCCGGACGCGGCGCGGTCGGGACATGTGGTGAGCATCGAACACGCGCCGGACGCGCAGGACGGCAGGGTCACCATCCTGGAGCGCACCCGGGTGGAAAAAACGGTCAATCTGAAATCCTCCAGCATTATTGTGGCCGGCGGCGCCGGCGTGGGCAACGCGGACAACTTCAAGCTCATTTTCAACCTGGCCTCCTGCCTGGGCGCGTCGGTGGGCGCAACCCGGGCGGCAGTCGACGCCGGATTCATCCACCGCGACCATCAGGTGGGACAGACCGGCACAACCGTCCGCCCGCGGCTGTACATCGCCTGCGGCATTTCCGGCGCAGTCCAGCACCGCGCCGGCATGGCCGAGGCAAAAAAAATAGTTGCGGTCAACATCGATCCCGAAGCCCCCATCTTCAGCATCGCCCATTACGGCATCGTGGGAGACCTGAAAGAGGTGCTTCCCCGGATGATCAGGGCATACAAATCAAAAAGCGGCGGTGGCGAAAGGTGAAAAACTTTTTTCAGGACAACGCGGACATCCAGTTTTTTTTCAGCCATCTCGACTGGCCGAAGATAGTCAATCTCTGCGAGCCGGGTTTCAGCGAAGCGGCACAGTATGATTATGCCCCGTCTGACGCGGCCGATGCGGTGGACAGCTACCGGCGGGTGCTCTCGGTGCTGGGCGACATTGCCGCGGAGCGGAGCGCCCCCCGCAGCGAAGGGGTAGATCTCTCGGGCTCCTCCTTTGACGGACACAGGGTTGCCTATGCCCCCGGCACCGGCGATTCGCTCGAGGCCTTTGCCAAAGCGGACCTGATGGGCATGACCCTGCCCCGGCGCTACGGCGGCCTCAACTTTCCCTCGATCACCTTCACCATGGCCCAGGAAATCGTCGCCCGGGCGGACGCCAGCCTGCAAAATCTCTTCGGCCTCCAGGGCGTCGCCGAAATCATCCATGCCTTTGCCGGTGAGGAGCTGAAGGAGAAGTACCTGCCCCGTTTCTGCCGGGGCGAGGTGACCGGCGCCATGGCCCTCACCGAGGCCGAGGCGGGAAGCGACTTGCAGAACGTCAAGCTCCGGGCGGTTCAGGATGCAAGCGGCGCCTGGCGGCTCAGCGGGGTGAAGCGCTTCATCACCAACGGCAACGCCGACGTGGTGCTGGTGCTGGCACGGTCCGATTTTGACGAGGAAGGCGGCCTGGGCCTGAGCCTGTTCCTCGCCGAAGCGAAGGACGGCATCACCGTGCGGCGCATCGAGGAAAAGCTGGGCATCCACGGGTCACCCACCTGCGAGCTGCAGTTTGACGGTGTCCCCGCGCAGCTCATCGGCGAGCGCAAGCGCGGGCTGGTCACCTATGTCCTGGCCCTGCTCAACGGCGCGCGCATCGGCACCGCCGCCCAGTCCATCGGCATCGCCCAGGCGGCGCTGCAGGAGGCGCGAAGCTTCGCCCACGAACGTCAGCAGTATGGAAGACGCATCGAGACGATTCCCGCGGTTGCCGACCTGCTGACTGAAATGCAGGTCCGCATAGAGGCGGCGCGCGCCCTGACCTATGAGGCGGCGATGGCCATGGACACTGCCGCGGGGACGCTGAAATATATTGAAGCGCTCTCGGGGAAAGAGGACCAGGGCAGCGGGCCGCCATTGAAAGAGCTCAGGAAGGACGCCAAGAAATATGAGCGGCTGGTGCTGCTCCTCACCCCGCTTGCCAAATATTACAGCACCGAGATGAGCGTGCAGGTGACCTCCGATGCCATCCAGGTCCTCGGGGGAAGCGGCTACATGAAGGATTACCCGGTGGAGCGCTACTTCAGGGACGCGCGCATCACCACCATCTACGAGGGCACCTCCCAGCTGCAGATTGCCGCGGCGGTGAGAAGCATCATCAGCGGCGCCTTCGATCGCTACCTGGAGGATCTTTCGCAGGAGTGCGATGGGGCAACCAACAAAGCGCTCTTTAAAAAGCTCGGCCAGGCCAGGGCACTGCTCACCCAGGCGGTAAAGTGCCTGGGGGATAAAAAAGACAGCCGCTACACTGACCTTTATGCCCGTCACCTGGTTGACATGGCCATCTCCATTCTCATCGGCCATCTCTTTCTCCGGCAGTCGCGCGCCTGCGCCCGTAAAAAAATCATCGCGAAGCGGTTCATTTCTGCGATGCTTCCCCGGGCCCAGATGCACTGCCGGCAGATTCTGAGCGGTGAGAACTCCACCCTGAAGCACTTTGACGCCATCGCAGGATCAAAGGATGCATGAACCAAACACTCACCCGGCCGCAAGCTGATGTAGGTACGGACCCTCTCCCATGAAAATACTAGTAACCGGCGGCAATGGCTTTGTAGGCTCGGCGCTGGCGGCACGGCTGGCTGAGCGGGGCGAGGAGGTGCGGGTAACCGTACGGCAGGGAAGCAACACCCGGAATATTGACGGCCTGCCGGTGGAAAAAGTCTATGCCGACGTGCGGGATGAGAGCGCGGTGCGCGAGGCGCTCAAAGGCTGCCGGAGGCTCTACCACACCGCCGGACTCTACAAGGTGTGGTTGCGCGATGAAAAGGAACTGCATGAGGTTAACGTAACCGGCACGCGCATTGTCATGCGGGAAGCCCTCAGGCAGGGTGTGGAGAAGGTGGTGCTCACCAGCTCCGTCGCCGCCCTGGGCATCAGGGAAGACGGGCAGCCGTCCGATGAAGGCGTGCGCTTCAACCTCTGGGGGACAAAGCTTCCCTACGAGGTATCCAAGTACGAATCGGAAGAGGCCGCGCGGGAATTGCTCCACGAGGGGCTTCCTCTTGTGGTGGTGCGGCCCTCGCTGGTGCTGGGAGAGCGGGATTTTTATCCCACCCCTTCCGGCAAACTGGTCCTCGATGTCCTGCACCGCAGCTATCTCTTTTATCTCGAGGGCGGCATCAACCTGGTGGACATTAACGATGTTGCCGCAGGCCACCTGCTGGCCATGGAAAAGGGAAGGATCGGGGAGAGCTACAACCTGGGGAACAATGGCAACAACATATCATTAAAAAACCTCTTTTCGCTCATCGGCGAAATAGCCGGCGTCGCGGCTCCCCGCTTCAAGATACCCTATGCCGCGGCGATGGCCTACGCAAACCTCTCGCTTGTGGCGGCAAACTACGTCACGGGCAAACCTCCCCTTCTTCCCCCTGGAGCTCTCCAGGTGCTGCATCTCTTTAAGAAGATGGATTCAACCAAAGCGATTAAGGAGCTGGGCCTTCCCCAGACCCCGTTGCGGGAAACCATCGGGAGGACGGTTACGTGGTATAAAGAAAATGGATACTGGGGATGACCCCCCTCACCCTAACCCCTGGTCGCCTTCGGCGCCGCCAGAGGCGGGTAAACCTCTCCCCCGGTGGGGAGAGGGAAACATGTTTGGTTCCTAATCTCGTGACAAGCGAGAATCCATCTGACCCCTCGCCCCTTTGGGGAGAGGTATGGGGTGAGGGGAAATAAAATATACTATTTTTTTTGATCCCGCGATCACGTCGCAGAACGACAGTTGATGATGGAGGGCCATGCTCTGTCATGGCCTCATATAAGATCCGGACGCAACGGAGCGAGACGCTCCATATGATTTATTTTCAATTAAACGTATATAACAGTTGGTAGGAGCGTCTTTAGCCGCGAAATGCCATGCATGAATGCGTGGTCATAACGGTTACCTTAAATGCTGAGAACAATGTTCTATTCAATTGAGAAATCTGCCCTATGACAACCAGGCAGCAATACTTTCCCGCCAGCATCGTGGATGAAACCGCCTATTTCATGGAACGGGCGGGCAACACCACCGTCACCAACGGGTGGATCCTCACCCTGGAAGGCGAGGTGGATGCCGGTATAATCAGGAAAGCGCTGCTCTCGACCTTCGACTGCTATCCCAAGTATAAGTGCCTGCTCTCGAAAGACTATCCCTCCCTCACGCGGTGGTTTCGCTACTGCTGGCTCTACCGGGAGGCAGTCAACCCGGACGATGTCTTTCATGAAATCACGGACTCCGGCGCGGACGCGGGGAAAGACGGGGTGACCTGGTTCCGGGAGCTGTACGAAGCCAACCTCATTGACGTCACCCGGGACATTCCGCTCAAGATTATTCTCATCAGAAAGCCGGACGAGGTGATTCTCCTGATCTTTCATAACCACATCCTCTCAGACGGGCGGGGACTGCTGGGCGTCATCAGGAAATTCATGCAGCTTTACGAAGGACTTTATTATCACCGCAAGCCGGAGGGATGCATCCCGGATTTTCAATCCATCCCCCTGCCGGCGATCAATCCTCCCTGGCAAGACTGTTCGCGCCGGCACCTGAGCATCTTCCTGAAAAAATTCCGGCTCCTCTTTCGCGAACCGGCGGTGGAGGTGCATCACAACAAGGATTCGGCACCCGGCGGGGGTCTGATGCTGGTTGCCCGGGTGCTCTCACCGGATCAGCTCATCCTGCTCAAGTCCATCGCCAAAAAACATGAGGCCACCATCAATGACTATATGATTGCATCCATGTTCAAAACCATGCGCCAATGGAACGGGCAGCGGGGCGGGAAGACCGGGCGTTTTTACATCAATGTCCCGGTAAGCCTCCGCGGACCCGAGGATGTTACCGCCAGCAACAGCCTGGGCGGAATTTTAATCGCCCCGGACCCCGCTGCGCTGGACAATGACGAAGAGCTGCTACGCCAGGTACGGGCACAGCGGACTTTCTTGAACGACAACGACGCCGCCAGGATAGACCTGGCGCTTACCTGGTTTTTTAAGTTCATACCGCTGAAGCTGCAGGCACTGCTATTTAAGCATCACTCCCATACCCTGTATCCGTCGCTGTGCTTGAGCAATATCGGAGTGTGCGATTACAACACGTCTCACCGGGACGAAGCCGGCTTTCAGTACCTGGGTCCTGCCCGGATCATCGGCTCCAACGTGGTGACCGCCGCGATTCCCTGGCCGCAGATTCTCATCCATACCTACAACAACAGAATGGAGGTGAGCCTCTCGGTTTTCCGTTCCCATTTTTCACTTCAAACCGCCCAGGAGTTTCTGGAGACCTATATCAGGGAGCTTCTAATGGAGGCAGCGTAATACCATATTTTTGTCATCCTGAACGAAGTGAAGGATCTCGTTTCTATGAAAAGAGAGATTCTTCGCGGAGCCTGCCCTGAACGAAAAACGAAGATTCTTCGCTGCGCTCAGAATGACAGAATGAAGGGCTCAGAATGACAATCACGGTCGTTGGGCCATATTGCAATACGTCCTAAGATGACCCATCTGTTGATGCACGGAGAAAAACCATGAAACACAATTCGCATCCGACCATCCCTTTAAAAGCGGTATACACCCCCGAGGATTTAAAGGATTTCAATTACCGGGAGGATCTGAATGACCCGGGTTCCTTCCCCTATACCCGGGGAAGAATGTCCGGTACAAGGGGCAGCTGGGTGCAGCGGGGCCTGTCCGGCGAAGGCGATGCCTCGCGGTCCAATGAACAATTCAAGTACCTGATCCAGAAAGGGCAGACCGGCATTGACGTCATCGGTGATACGCCGACCATGATCTGCCTGGATCCGGACCATCCCTTTTCCGTCCCCACGGTGGGCACGCAGGGTGTTTCCCTGTGCTGCCTGTATGACTATCTGGAGCTGTTTAAAGGCATTCCCCTGGATTCCATTGCCATCTCCAGCTCCATACAAAATGTATTTACCCTCTCGGGACTCTACCTGGCCGCGCAAAAAAACGGATTCGACACGGACAAGTTGCGGGGATCGGTCATACAATCTCCCTTTTTCTTTGAAGAGTGCGGCTACACCGCCCATCTGCCCTTCCCCCTGCGCCTGCGACTCACCCTGGACAGCATCGAATTCTGCCTGAAGAAAATGCCCAAGTTCCATTCCTTTCTTGAAAACACCTATTTCTTCAGCGAGACCGGCCTGACCACCGACGAGGAAATCGCCTTTGGCTTTGTCGAGATGCGCCACACCATCCGCCAGCTGCTCAAGCGCGGATTGGACATCGACGACATCGCCCGGCACATCGTGTGGCTGGTCAACTGCCGCATGGATTTCTTCGAGGAAATTGCCAAAATCAGGGCCACCCGCCGGATTTTTGCCCGGATGATGCGCGATGAATTCGGCGCGAAGAACCCGCGCTCCCAGTCCCTCACCATGACCTGTCATACCTCCGGCATCGCGCTCACCGCCCAGCAGCCCTTCAACAACATCGTGCGGGGCGCAATCCAGTGCATGGCCCTGGTGATGGCCGGGATTCAGGCGGTTGAAATTTCAGCATTTGACGAGCCCTTCCGGACCCCGAGCCCCGAGTCGCACCTGGTCTCCCTGCGCACGCAGCAGGTCATCGACCTGGAGAGCGGGATCGGCAAGGTCCACGATCCTCTCGGCGGCTCCTACCTGGTGGAATCGCTTACCAACGAGATGGAGAAGAAGATCCAGGACAGCGTGCGGAAGATTGAGGCGCTGGGGGACCCGGCCGACCTTTCGGCCAAGGGCTGGTTTAAAAAGTTTTTTGAAGATTCCATGGAACGCTACCACAAGGACATTGAGAGCAGGGAACGAATCAAGGTCGGGACCAATGTTCACCAGATGCCCGAACATGAAGACACCATGCTCCGCGACGTTGCCGAGGCAAAAATACAGCCCTACATCTGGCACGTTGAGCGCATCAAGCGCTACAAGGAGCGGAGAGACCGGGCAAAGATCAGTGAGGTGCTGCTGTCGCTCAAGCAAACGGCACAGGAAACCTCCGACAACCTGATGGATTCCATCCCGGCGGCATTTGAAAAAGGGGCCACCATCGGGGAGATAACCGGGACGCTGCGCATGGCCTACGGCAGTCCCTACGATCCCTATGGCAGGATGTCGCCTCCCTTTTGAAAGGACCTGCAATGAAAAAAATACGGGTGCTTATCGGCATGATGGGCCTGGATCAGCATGAGGCCGGGGCCATCAGCATTTCCCGGCTGCTGCGGGACGCCGGCATGGAGGTGGTGTACATGGGCCGCTTCAACTCGTCGGAGATGATCATCCAGGCGGCGCTCCAGGAAGATGTTGACGTCATCGGCGTAAGCTTTCACTCCTGGGATTTCCTCTATTATGTTCCCGAGATGATGGAAATGATGAAAGAACGGGACATCAAGGTCCCGATCATTGTCGGCGGTTCGGTCATCACCAAGGATGACGCGAACAAATTGAAGGCGATGGGCGCCGCCGATGCATTCTGCCCGTCAGCCGCCGACAGCGACATCATTGAAAGCATCATCAAAATCGTCGCTGAAGGATCTGAGAGCAATGGATGATAAAGTGTTCCCCGCAAGCATTGTTGATGACATAACCTATTGCGTGGACAAGGCCTACCCCAGCCTGGTTCTCAGTTACGCCTGGATTCTCACGCTGGAGGGAGAAGTAAGCCTGGAAATTTCCCGAAAGGCCCTGGATAAGACCATGCGCTATTACCCCAAGAGTCGATGTATCCTAACCAACGCATATCCTTCTTATAAGCGCTGGTTTCGGTACTGCTGGAAGCTTACCGAATGTGAGGGCAACGACATCCTCCAGGAGATCAGGGTAACAAATCCTGATTTCACCGTTGCGGATGCTGTAAAGCATTATGCGGATAATCAGGTTGCCCTCTCCATTGATCTCTCTTCTCATGTCCCTCTGAAAGCGCTGCTTATAAGGACGCCGGAGCGGATTTTTTTGTTTTTTATCATGCACCATGCCGCTGCAGATGGACTGGGGGGATTCTTTTTTATCCAGAAGTTTATCCAGTATTACGAAGATATTCTTTACAGACGCGAAGCAACCGACGAGCCTGCGGGCACCTTTGAAGATATTCCGCTGCCTGACATTAGGTTAAGCTGGAGTGATCTCTCCCCCCGTCACTTTCGCCCTTTCCTGCAAAACTTCTTCCTCACTTTCAAAAAACCGGCGTTGAACGTTTTCCCGGGCAAATCGAAAGGTATCTCGGGCACATTCAAGGCGATGGTCAGGCACATACCTCCCGACCGTCTTGCAAAGATCAGGGGCACCTCGAAGCAATACGGCTCTACCATTAACGACTATCTTCTCGCCACCATGTTCCAGACCATTAAAAAGTGGTGCCGCGAATGGATAAAACCGGCAGACCGCATTTATATAAATGTTCCCATGAGTTTTCGCACCCCTGAAGACCGCACCCTGTCCAATGTGCTGTCCGGTGCCTTTATCTCCTTAAATCCTGAATCAATCGGCACCAGCGAAGCAATGCTCACCCTCGTCAGGAAAGAGATAATCGAGCTGGCAGACAGCAACGTTGCACGAACAATCATACGTTTTTCAGCTCTCCTCAAGCCCCTTCTCATCAGCGCTCGGATAAGCCTACTAAAACATACCTCTTTGGGTTATGCACCAACCATCGTGCTCAGCAATATGGGTATCCTTTCCCCCAATCCTTCTCACCAGGACAATGAGGGCTTTCACTACCTGGGCAATGCCCGGATAGCCAACATACATGGCATTCCTGCCGCGGCAGCCTGGCCGATGTTGCTGCTTTACACGTATAATCAAAGAATGATATTTAATCTGGCCTTCCTGGATTCTTTTTTTGAACCAGAGACCGCAGAAAAGTTTATAGACTCTTTTCTCAAGGCGCTCTAGATCATGCTTGTGAACCAGCATTGTATACGCACCAAACAATTTTTTAACGCGAGCATCGTTGACGAGCTGGCGCATCTCATGGAAAAGCCGCACAACACCTCCCTCACCCAGGGTTGGACGTTCACCCTGCAAGGAGCGGTGGACTCCGGTGCCATCCGGGAAGCGCTCGATGGTAGTCTGATGCTCTATCCCAAGCTGAGATGCACCATGACCGGGGAGTACCCGTCCATAAAAAGTGCCTTCCGCTATTGCTGGTCATTCTGTGCAGATATTAACAGTACTGCTCTTTTCCGGGAGATTGAAGATCGCAATCCGGATCAAGCCGGCAGGGACATTCTATCCGTCTATACCGACCTTCACGCCTCTCACTATATTGACATCACCAGGGAATACCCCATTAAAGTTTTGCTCTTCAGGCAGGCTGAACAATCACACCTGATTTTTTTTGTCCACCATGCCGCCGTCGACGGAATCGGCTTCCTCATTTTTCTCAGGAGCTTCATCAGGTTGTATGAGGACATCACCTGCGGAAGAACAAACCAATGCGGCGGCACGCCGGACTTTGAAGGCATTTCCAAGCCGGACATACCTTTTGCATGGAAACACCTGCTTCCGCGGCACATCCGTCTGCGATCGAAGTACGGCGTGCTCAAGGATACGGTTCGGGTGGCGTGCCAAAACGGCGGGAACGGGGAAGGGTCCATGCAGAAGCTGCTGGCCATTGCCCGCGAGCTCGCGCCGGAACAGTTCAGGGCGCTGCGGGCATCGGCAAAGGAAGAGCAGGTAACCATCAACGACTACCTGCTCGCCTCCATGTTTCAAACTGTCAAAACATGGAACGAGCAGCGTCACGAAACGCCGGGGCGAGTTTACCTCGACGTGCCGGTAAATCTGAGGCCTCCGAAGGATCAGACCATCGGCAATATCATGGGGGGGTTCAGACTGTTTCTTCACACTGAAGAGATCGGGACAAAGAAAGAGACGCTGCAGAAGGTGAAGGAAAGGCGGTCATTCATGATGGAATATGACATAGCCCGGATAACTGCAGAGGCAGCCTGGGCATTGCGGCCGATGCCGGTATGGTTTAAAAGCTTTCTGTACCGACGATTCCCCAACATCTACTGCCCCACCCTTACCTTGAGCAATATAGGGATCTGCAGCCCCAATCCGTCACACCAGGACGCGGAGGGCTATCAGTACCTGGGAGCCGCCCGTATCAGTGGCATCTGCTTCATCGGCTACGCCGCTCCCTGGCCGCAGCTGATTGCCCTGACCTATAATAACCGAATGACCATAAGCCTCTCCGTCTTTCGCTCCCGGTTTTCCCCTGAAGCGGCTGAACAATTTTTGGACAGCTTTATCGGAGAGCTCAACCGGCAGGCATAGCTCCGCAGCACCACTGCCTTATGTCATGCAATATCCGTTGATATGTATTTCTTAGCGCATTGACAGTACCAGCAGGTTCTATACATTGTTCCAACCTCTTGCCATTGAAATCATGGTGAAGGCACCAATAGTGCAGATAGTTTAAGGCACCGTTTAACAGATGTAATGACCGCAAACCATGTTCGCTTAAGAAAATGGATAGGAATGCTGAAAGGAGCCGGATGGATAATAAATTAGTGGTAATAGGCATTGACGGCGGTACGTTTGATATCCTTAATCCCTGGATGAAACAGGGATTATTACCAAATTTAGAGAAAATCCGTCAAGAAGGCGTATGGGGCACTTTAAAGTCTGTCATCCCCCCCATCACCGCTCCTGCCTGGACAACCTTTTACACGGGAAAAAATCCTGGCAAACATGGCATCTTCGACTTTCTCTCAAAAGGTCAGGGAAGCTATGAAGAAATACCGGTTAATGCTACTTTCTGTAAGAGTAAAACTCTATGGTCGCTTCTGGGAGAGGGAGGGAAAAAGACCGCGGTTCTAAATATGCCCATGACCTATCCCCCCCAGGCGGTCAATGGGGTAATGATCTGTGACTTTTTAAGCTCCACAAAAAACAGAGATTTTATCTATCCCCCCCAGCTCCTTGATGAAATAGAGGCACGGTTCGGCCCTTACTATATCCATGGCAAAAATGTTGATGCTGTCACTCTCTTTGCTGAAAAGCATATCGATGCCCTTATTAATGATTGCGTGAAGATGTCTGAATACAAATTTAAAGTGGCCCATTTTTTGATGGGAAAGAATAACTATGACGTTATTGTCTTTCACGAATGGGGAACAGACCGCATCCAGCACTGGCTCTGGCACATTATGGACCAATCACATCCTGGGCATGATGCACTCCTGGCACAGAAATATCAGGGTAAAATATTAGACTACTACCGATTTGTGGATCATCAGATCGGCAGGACCATGGAGCTGGCGGGTCCCCGTGCTTCAGTATGCATTATGTCTGATCACGGCTTTTGCCCCGTCAAACGGTCAATTGATTTGAATGTCTGGCTCATGGAGGAAGGTTATCTTACCATTAAAAAATCTTTTGTTTCCCAAATAAGATACTGGTTATGGAAGCATGGCTTGACCTATGAAACGTTGACTTCTCTATACGAAAAACTGATTAAGCTCGGTTTAAAACCGAAACACCTTACCCCCCGCGAAGTGATCGGGCTCTTAAGGATTGGGCCGTGGCAGGCACTTCTTTCTTTAAACGATGCGGACTGGCATAGCACAAAGGCATATGCTAAAAGCAGTCCATTTGGTCAAATTGTCATTAACCTCAAGGGGCGTGAGCCTCAAGGAATTGTCAAGCCGGGTCAAGAGTATGATCAGATGGTGGGCCAGATCGTAGCAAAACTGAAAAACCTCTGCGATCCTCAGAACGGCAGGCACATCAACGGACTGGTATATACGCGAGAAGAGGCATTCACAGGACCATTCAGTTCCGATGCGCCGGATATCATCTATCTGCCGCAATGCGACGGTTATCAAGCCGGAAATGTGATCGGATTTGGATCTAATACTTCTTTTGTAAACTTTACCGGCTTCCAGGCATCCCACAGCATGGACGGAATTTTTATGGCTAGAGGCCCGGAAATTAAGCAGGGCACTTCGATCAATGATGCTGCCATTACCGATCTCGCCCCCACAATATTGCATCTCATGGGTCTCAAGGTTCCTGATGATATGGATGGAAGAATATTGAAAGAAATCTTTACCAATACCTACCTCACTAGTAACCCTATCGAATATTACACACCCTCTGAAGTCGAGGAGGAAAAAAGTGAAAGACCGGAGTCCAAAGAAGAGGACGCGATTAAACAGCGATTAAAGGATCTTGGCTATTTGTAGCAGCAGGCGCCGGTGAAAGGTTCCTGATGGAACGTCACACGCTCTGACAAAACCAGCTGATTGCCCTGACCTACAACAACCGCATGACCATAAGCCTCTCGGTTTTTCGCTCCCGCTTTTCCCCGAAGCCGCCGGAGAATTCCTGGACAGCTTTATCGGTGAAATCAACCGCCAGGCTTAGACGGCGGCATTCCTGCCTCAGCAGGTTATTGAAAAAGCAATTTCCGCAGGCTGGTCAAAAACATCCAGACGCAAGGCACGCGATATTCTGAGGAATGAGTCGTACATACAAGTACGTCGCAATGACGAAGGATGAGCGTAACGCGGCAGATGGGTGTTTTTCAACAACCTGCTATGAAAAGAAATATCTGGTGAAGTAGTAGACGCGCTTCCAGACGAGGATGAGTCGGAGGGCAAGTATCCTGAGGATCGACCTCGAGGCTATGGCAACCAGGTAATCCGCCACATCGTCCGCCGCCAGCAGTTCGCGCCGGCGGGGAACCGTTTTCAAGGCATGAAACAATTCCGTGTTCACATTCGCCGGATAAATGGTGGACACCTTGATCCGGTGCTTCCGGAATTCCCATCGCACGGCCTTATTGAAGCCGGTCACACCATGCTTTGAAGCGCAATATGCCGCATGCCCGCGGAGTCCAAACCGGCCGAGGACGGAGCAGACGGTTATGATATGTCCGGCAATGCCTTTGGCGAGCATCCTGCGCGCGGCTTCCCGGGTGCATAAAAAAACGCTTGTGAGATTCGTGTTAATCACCGAGTGCCACTCATCATGGGAGATGTCCGGCACCTCCACCTCGCACCCCCTGCCGGCACAGTTAATCATGATGTCAATCGCACCGTAGACCCGCTCCGCCTCGTTAAAGAGCCTGATCACATCCTTTTCCCGGGAGACGTCGGCCTGGAGGTACCAGCAGTTCTTGCTGAAGGCGGCGATCTCCTCTTTCAGCTGCTTGAGCTTGTCAATTCGCCGCGCCGCGAGCACCACCTTGCAGCCTTTTCGGGCAAAGGCAACGGCCGCGGCCCTGCCGATGCCGCTGCTGGCCCCGGTAATAACCACCACTTTGTCTTTCAGATCAACCATGTTCCCATCCCGCATCATAGCGCGTAGAGTGTGCCTGCCGTTCTTTGCCTCGTTCTGCCCTCTTGAAGGGAAAGAAGCGACTCATGCAGAGACCCAGGGGCGTATTGCCATACACCCCCTTCTTTTTAAAGAAAGGGCGTGCGGTGATCCGTGTCACCGCTTCCACAGCTGGAATATATTAAGCCCTTTCGCCTTTCTCAGGTTATCGTAGAAGAGAATCTCCTTCGGGGTAAAGCAGGTCATGTCCATCCCCCGCCTGATCATCTCCTCATCAATTTGCGGTTTAAAGACCCGCAACCCTTCGGTGAATTGCGGATCATCGGCGCTGAAGGTGCGTGCATCGCCTCGCATCTGCAGGCATCTGAAGATCTTGGTCTGCCAGTCCCGCGGCTGGTGATATTCCACCGCCACCTTGGGATTCATCCGGATCTGGTCAAGCTTCCTGGTCCCCTTCTCGGAGAGGGCATACATCACCCGGTTCACCGGGTCCAGGGCAAAATCCACCGTCGTCACGTACGGCTCATTATTCATGCTGGTGGCGATCACACAGCTCTGCCGTTCGCCGAAGAACGCAACGATCTCCTGCCAGAGCGCCTGGTTCTCTATTGCCCCGGGCCGCTCCAGGAAGCGCTGTGTTGCGGTGGTCACGCCATCGGTCAGAATGGTGTGGCATTCCATACAGGCAACCGTTTCAATCTCCGGATGCTCCTTGGGCATAGCCGCCCCTAAAAGAATGGCCGGCACCGCTTCCTCCTCTGCCTTGGATGCCGCAACGGTCGGCGCGGTCCTCTTCACCGTGCAGGAATAAACCAGCAGTATCAGAACCAGGGGCATAAGTGCCAAGTGCATTTTCTTCATGGTGCCATTACCTCCTTTGTTAACTGTTTAATACAAAAGCACGAATGCAAAGGCATTAGAAATTACTGTCATTTCGAACGAATGTGAGAAATCTTCTATAATTTAAAATTATAAAGATTTCTCAGTCGCTCAAAGCTCCTTCGAAATGACACCATAAAATTGCTGCCGCAGCAAAATACCGTTATTAGCCTTGCAATGATCTGTACCAAATGTCGTTTGGAGGGGCGTGCTCCGTCACGTCCGCATATTATTATCGGCCATGACCGAGCATGGCCCTCCACAATCTCTCATCGATGACATACGATAAGCGCGCTGAACATTCCCCCTCACCCTAACCCCTGGTCGCCTTCGGCGCCGCCAGAGGCGGGTAAACCTCTCCCCCGGTGGGGCGAGGGAATCATTTTTTTTCGATTCCCTCATGAGTAGAGAGTCAAAGAGTCCCCCCTCTCCCCTCTGCGGGAGAGGGATGGGGTGAGGGGGAAATAAATTTACTAATAATAGACATTGGATTCTGCGGTCGCGCCGCAGAATGACCTGTCAAGCGCCCTGCTGGTTTTCATGTTTCGTGATGCCTCAAGAGGCGCGGGGGGTTGACATAAAAGCTAATGGAAGGACTACGCTCTGCCACATCTGCCATTCGGCCATGAAGGAGCATGGCACTCCACAGTCTCTCATCGATGACATACGATAAGCGTGCATAGTGAAGCATGTCATCCAGTTTTTCACGAAAACAAGATCTGTGTGGACGACCAGCCGGTCGCCCCTACGTATGCACCGATAGCATTTCGGCTTCGTGGGATACAGGTCTCAGGAACAGGCTGCCAATCACTGCGCCCGCTTGATGATCTCCCGAGCGTTCACCTCCAGCCGGGCGTAATCCGCCTCGCTCAGGCCCGCCCCCAGGGCAATCCTTCTCGCCTGTTCATCGGTAAGCAAATCGTCCGGCGAGTGCCCATCGGTATTCAGCACCATGCCCGCCCCCGCCGCGAGCGCCAGCCTGGCCACATGGCCGTTGGTGAGGGAGTGGCCCTTGCGCGCGGTGATTTCCAGCATGATGCCGTTTCGCTTTGCCAGCATGACCTCCTCTTCGGTAATCAGGCCGGGGTGGGCCAGGATATCGATGGGTGACTGAAGGGCTTTCAGATTGGTTTGAGGCGCCACCGGTTCGACAATCGTCTCACCATGCACCACCACCACCTTTGCCCCCAGCCGCCGCGCCTCTTCCGCCAGCGACTGAATGCTCTCGGGCGGCACGTGGGTTATTTCCGCGCCGGGAAGCACCTCGATCTGAAAGGATTGTTTCAGCGCCCGGCAGTCCTTCACCAGGCGGGAGATGACCCAGTCGATATTGGAGAGGTCCACGTGGTCGGTGATGGCCAGTGCCTGGTATCCCTTTACCGCGGCCCTTCGTATCAGCTCCGAGGGCAGGAGCTCGCCATCGCTTAAGAGAGAATGGGTGTGCAGGTCGATCATGACGTCACCTCTTTCGTGTGCGGATAACGATGCCGATGCAGGCGCCGATGGTGTCGGCCGCCACATCCAGAACGCTCGGGGTGCGATCAGGAACGAACGACTGATGGTACTCGTCACTCATCCCGTATGCAAGGCACAGCAGCAGGGCCGGCATCAACATGACCCGCCTGGTCCTTCCATAATACGCCAGGGCCCTCGCCACCAGGTACCCCAGCACCGCGTACGCCCCCAGGTGGAACACCTTGTCGGCCGAGAAAAAAGGGGAAGGGACGGCGCTGCCCGGAAGCGAGGAAAGATAAAAGATCAGGCCTGCCCATGCAACCGGCGGGAGCCATGCGCTCAGTAGGCGCATGCGCCCGGCTGATCGGCGGGACGGGGATGACGGCTCATTCAGCATGTGATCTCACCGTGCAGCGTGTGCGCCGTGACACTCCGGATGCGGACCGATACCAGCCGCCCGGTGAGTTCCTCTCCTCCCTCCGCGATGACCGTCTTGTTCGAGAGGGTTTTGCCGGTCACCCGCCGCTGGTCCTTTTTGCTGATCCCCTCCACCAGCACTTCCTCATCCGCATTCAGGAGCATTCTGTTTCGTGCGATACTGTGCTCATTCTGCAGCACCTGCAGCCGGGCCAGGCGCTCTGCTTTCACTTCAGGGGGAATCTTGCCCTCGAGGCCCAGGGCCGCGGTTTTGGGGCGATCGGAGTAATTGAAGGAAAAGAGGTCATCAAAGCGCACTTCCTCCATCAAGGCCAGGGTCGCCTCAAAGTCCTCATCGGTCTCCTGGGGGAAGCCGACAATGACATCCGAAGTGATGCCGATTGGGGGGCATACCCGGCGCAACCGCTCCACCTTCGACAGGTACTCATCACGCGTGTATGCCCGGTTCATCAGCCGCAAAATTTTGTCCGAACCGGATTGCACCGGAAGATGAATGTGCCCGCAGAGCTTCTCCAGCTCACCGAAGCAGCGGATCAGATCATCCCCCAGGTCTTTGGGATGGGAGGTGATAAAGCGAATCCGCTCGATACCGGCACGTTCATTCACCGCTTTCAGTAGTCGCGGAAAGCTCCCCGGTGTGCCGGTATCCTTTCCGTAGGAATTGACGTTCTGTCCCAGCAGGGTGACTTCCTTCACCCCCTGTCGTACCAGATGCTCGACCTCGGCTATGATATCTGCCTGGGGCCGGCTCCGTTCCCTGCCGCGCACATAGGGAACCACGCAGTAGGAGCAATAATTGTTGCAGCCGCGAATGATGCTCACGTATGCCGATACGCCGGGGGAGACGCTGCGGCACACCCCTTCGTCGCTGTATCCCTCTTCCTGCATGGCGGTCCGGCACATCTTCTCCCGTTGCATTGCCGCCTCCCGGATCAATTCGGGGAGCCGGTCAATGGTGTGGGTGCCGAACACCAGGTCCAGGTAGGGCGCCTTTTCAAAGAGCCGCTCACCTTCCTGCTGGGCAACACAGCCTCCCACCCCGAGAATGAGCGACGGGTTGGCGTCCTTGTACCCTTTCAGCCTGCCCAGGATGCTGTAAATCTTGTGCTCCGGCTTCTCGCGGATGCTGCAGGTGTTGAGCAGGATGACGTCGGCCGCTGCAACATTCGGGGTCATCTCGTAGCCGCACCCCCGGAGCAGTCCCGCGATCCGCTCCGAGTCATACACATTCATCTGGCAGCCGTAGGTTTTAATGAATACCCTCCGCGGCAGATGTTCGGAATTGTCCTGTTTATCGAGCATGGTTTTCAGTTGCCTGCCAAAACGTAAACACTACCTTTTTGTCGCCTCAATGCTGTTCCGCACGTCGCCCTGCGCTTAGGTATCCGATATGTCTAGCACAAGTCCATTCCCCTTTCAAGGACTATAGCCATGCGTTGAAAGCACAACAAAAGGAGCGCTCTCAAGACATGCCACCATTACAGAAGAGCGCAAGAATTTCAAATGTATCGGCAGCAGCCAGCTCCTGCCAATCGCCTCCGTCCCCTGGGGCATACAACCTCGCATCGTACGAAAACCGCATCTCCTTCTCATGTGCGGTCGCACTACATTGACACGTTTGAGCCGGTGCTGCTTTACTGCTCCGATTTTTACTCCTGCCTCAATCGTCTCCTGTGTAACCGCAGGCTTGCTCATAAATGATTAATTTATCAGTTGTAATCTTTAAAGATATGCAGTATTTATGAAAATATTAGAAAAAGGAAGGAACAATTATGAGTTTCTTTAGGAAAGAAACCGGTCTTTTTCTGCTAACAGTCATAGTAATTTTATTGTTTCTTTTTAGCTTAAAGGCGTTGCTGTTTCCAAAATATCCAACCACGTATCTTACCCTCTTTTCCAATATCTCTGAGAAAGAGAAATTCAGAACTGGCTGGGATGTCACTTTAATGAATTCTGCCGGATGGGAAAAAACTATATCCGACGATAAGCTTATTGTTACAGATATATACCCCGGCCCGCAAAACAGCCAAGGTGAAAGCTCTTCTGCCGTTGTTACCATAAGTCGCCGTTTTGATCCTCTTGCCGATTTCGACGTTGATTTCAATATTTCGTGGGATTCAGAAGATTCTGAAACAGGGTTGCAAAGCCCGTACGCAACGCAAAGTCTCGTTATCCATCTCTATGGCAATGATGATAAACAAATTGCATCAGCAGGTTACGAAGATTTGTGGATAGATTCCAGTGGAAGACTAATTGCGACAGTGGGAAGTGAAAAGATCGATCAAAGCCAAAATTCTTTAGATTTTTCCGGATCGGCAAAAATCAATATTTCACGAGCTGGAAATGAAATGTATGTGATCTGGGATGATGAGACATTAATCAGTGACACTGATGATAATCTTCTGTCTAGAATAGACATACAATTGCACTATTATCCGCAAAATATCTCAGGTAAAAAGTCATTCTTTGGGACTGAAACAGTAGACAGGTTCATTCTAACAGGGTTACCTCTTATTAGCACATCAACTACTTCCATAATTGATGAGTAATTCTTTTATTAAAAAAGTAGAATTGCTGATAGATTTACTTACTATAGGGCTTATCATTATTCTTGCCATAGCCATTCGGGTAATTTACTTTATCGGTTATGGTTTAGGTGATGACCTGATCTATGTTAATTTATCAAAGCAAATTCTCGCTGGACATTGGGTAAATTACGCTTACCTCAACCAATATGCTTATAGACCGTTGCTCCTTTTAAGTGTTGCGGGTTCGTTCAAGCTGTTTGGAATCAATGAAACAGCATTTATCCTTCCAATTTTTCTATTTGCCATCGGTAGCATTCCAGTGGCCTATTATCTAGGCAAACGCCTTTTTAATAGTTTAGCCGGTATCCTAGCCGCGATCACCCTGGCCATCTATCCTTTCAATGTGTTCAACTCCGTAACCTTTGATAATGATGTTATTATCGCCTTCTTTATGGGTTTGGTCGTGCTTTTATTCATTAAAGCAAGACAGTCAGAGATTTCAAAACAGACCATATGGTATTCTCTTGCCGGATTCTTCCTTGTACTTTCCTACCTCTTTAAAATGACTTCTCTTACTTTGATTGCACTCTTTGTACCATTTACACTTTTTGACCTTGTAGTACAGCGAAGAAATTTCAGACAGGTTTGGTTTTACATCTCTTTTGGAGTTTTCTTCTTCATGGTCCTGTGTTTTTACAAGGTAGCGACAGGTGAGTTTTTCAGACATTTCATTGCGGAGAGCGTTTACTATAACACATACATTCCGGATTATTATCTCCAGGGTGCGTACAGCGTAAAGGATATGCTGCTTCAGTACCCACGGCGCATGTTTCAACCCTTAATTTTCGGTGATACAAAATTTTTTGAGTTTGGCCTGTATCTTTACTTTTTTATACCGGCCCTTTTATTAATGTTTTATAAAAATCCAAACCAGCGATATAACCTGCTATTATTATGGTGGTTTGTATCTCTGTTTGCGTCGCTTGAATTTTCACCAAGCAATTGGGATCCTTATTTTCTTCCAGTTCCAAGGCAGGAAAGATATCTGGAAATCATCAATCTTCCTATTGTGCTTACTATCGGGTGGTTTCTAGCCTGGATTACTCAAAGAAAAAAGATAGTGGGGGTATTTCTTCTGAGCGTCTTGGTCATACCTTCCTTATACAATACTCATACGAGAAATTTATTTGTTCGGGAGTCAATCGCAAGCTTAAAGGAGGTATCAAAATGGCTGTGTGATAATAATGCGCGTGAAGTGTACGTGGATGCGACGGGCCTTTCTAACATTATTTTTTTTACACAAGGTTGTAACATCAATGTGCGAAAGCTTGATGAGATTGGCAAAGGAAAACTTGAGAATGGAGCGTATGTTATTTCAGGAGGAAGCCGAATGCATTTTTGGGATCCTAATCTTATTCAGACTATAAAAGAGGATTCCTTTGGGCTTACATTTACAAAGATACTTGAATATCAAGAAGCACGGACTCCCACGCGCAAAGGGCCTCTCAAGTTATATCGGTACGATGGTGAACATGCAGAGCGAAGCAACAAATCTTCACTATGGGAATGGTTTTTTCTAACTGGTCAAACAGGGGGGCAATATCAAGGTAATTCTGGAATTGTCTTTCCTATTATCTTTTGTGTCGCCTGTCTGCATAAAAATGCCTGCCTCCTGTGACCTCTTCTTCATGAAATGCCGAGTGTGCCCACCATGTGCCCTTGTCACATGCGTTCAACCCCTGTTTTGTCGGAAAGTACGACGATTCTCCGGTTGGCGGCAAGCAGGCGGCCGGCAAGGATGTTGATGATCTGCGTGGCCAGGCGGGGATAGGCCAGCAGGGTGGCCTCCAGGTCCTCTCCGGGAAAGCGCTGCACCAGGCTCGTGCCGAGAGAGCGCACGGTTGCGGTGCGCTTTTCACCAAGCAGACCGCTCATTTCGCCGAAGTATTCACCCGGCCGGGTGATGCGCCCCACCTCCGCGCCCTTGCGGGTGACCAGCAGGCCGTTCTCGCTTTCCACCAGCATGAACACATCGTTTCCCGACGTGCCTTCCTGGATGATGACTTCGCCCTCCCGGTACAGGCGCTGGTTACAATCAAGCATGAACGAGGGCGGCATATACTCCCCTGCGATTTGCGTGGTCTGTTCCAGCTGGTTGAGGAGCGATGCAATGACGGCAATAATCACCTGTGACCGGGCTTCGGCAATCTGATTGACGGCGTTCTTCTGATAGACCGCAACGCGCGCCGGACCCAGCGCCCGCGCGGTAGTGGTGAGCGATTTTTCCAGAAAAATGCGTTCCAGCCCGAAGACATCCCCGGCCGCAAGCACCCGCACGCTCCTGGCACGCTGAAACAGCTCAACCGATCCCTGTAAAATAACATAGAAGATCTCCTGCCGCTCCCCCTCCGCAGCAATTACCTCTCCTGTACCGTATTCCCGCACCCGGCTTGCGGGCTGATCGGGCATGACATGATCCGGCATGGCAATTCCTCCCTGTGCAAACAATGAACACACAGAATGCTGCAACCATTATCCTTGCAAGAAGCGTGCATGAGCCTGTCGCAAGAAATGATATTCTATTCTCTGTGAAAAAATTGAATTGTATGATATAGAGTATTCATGCCCGAAATGCGAAATGGCCGCGCAATTTGTTTTCTGAAAAATCCCCTGTTGCCTTTTTAATCTCTTAAGAGACATGACCAAAACAATGCACATTTCACGATTATAAGGAGAACCATGCAAAGACTATACATTTGGATAATCATTGCTGCGATCGTATTCGCGGCCTCCTACAGCAAAACTATAAAAAATTTCTTTGCCCCCGAAGAGGCCGCCGTGGAAACAGCGCAACCCGCGCCGTCCTCAAAGCAGGAGGACAGCTATGAACAGCGCGGGGCGGAACTGTATGCAATGGCCGCCAGTTTTCAAAATCTGCAGGGCAAAGCGGAGCTGTTGAAGATAGCAAAAGAAAAGAAGGAATGGTTTAAGCAGGAAGACTTTGCCCGGCTTGACTCCCTGCTTGAGGCTACGCAAAAGGAAATGGCAAAAGCGGAAGTGGAATTCCAGAAGGCCAAAGATGAGTATACCAGGTTGACGGTTCAGAAGATGCTGGAGGAATCCGCCGCACCCGATCAGCTAAAGCAGGATTAGCCCGCGCCGCGCGGGTAAGCCACAGCCTGCTTTATCCAGCAGGCTGCTGAAAAAGTAATTTCCTCAGTTGGTTGAAAAAGCGCAAAAGGGAGGCGGCTTTTGCCGCCACCCATCTGACAGCTGTTTTTCAACAGCCTGCTAGTGCTTCTCTTCCTCAACAATCTCAAGTGTTGGTTTTTTCCCCAGCTTCGCCGCGGCTGCCCGGAGAATGGTTCTGATGGCCTCGGCGTTCCTCCCGTGCTTCCCGATAATTAAGCCGAAATCTTCCTTGGCGACGTGCAGCTTAATGATGGAAGTCCTATCTCCTTCCACTTCCGTCACCTCGACCTCATCGGGCCGGTCAACCATAGCCCTGGCCAGATATTTAACCAGTTCTTTCATCGTGAACCTCCCCGTCGGCAGCTGCTGCCCTTACGAACCCCCGGGACAATTGAGAGAAGCGCTGTTGTGCTTACGGTTCCGAAGAAGCGCCGCGTGGCTTCAAACGCCCCCTCACCCTGCGCCACCGATACATACGTAACAATACCGTTCATACCGGAGGATCGGGCCATTCACAATCTGCAACCTATGATTAACCCTACACTTTCAAGATAGTAGTGTCAATCTAAAAGAAAAGCAGCGACGACAAGAGCGCCCCTGCTGCATTAAATTCTAACGTTTTTATCGCGGCTGAAAACCGCTCCTACCGGTTACTACAATTCCCAGATCAAGAGCAGGCTAAAGGATAATGGAGGGCCATGCTCCGTCATGGCCGCATACACTTTAGGACGTGACGGAGCGCTTCCCTCCATTTTCTAATCAATCCCCAATGCCCTCTCGCAGGAAACACGAAGCATGAAAAATAATAATCCCCCTCTCCCCACCGTGGGAGAGGGTTGGGGTGAGGGGGTCACAAAAAATCTATGTTCGAATCAAGCTCGGCTCGAAAACCTGCCTACTTCTTTACGCTTTTTTCAGCGGTCTTGGGTTGGGCCGTTTTCTTCTTGGCCGCCTTCTTCCCCCCCTTGGCCGGCGCCTTTACCTCGCGCTGTACCGTAAGCTCAATGATTGATACCGGGGCATTGTCCCCCTTTCTTCGTCCGACCTTGATAATCCTGGTGTAGCCGCCCTCCCGGTCCTTGAAGCGGGGCGCCAGGTCGGCAAATAATTTGTGCACAACCTTATCGGTCATGATGACCCTTCGCGACAGGCGCCGGGCGTGGAGATCGCCGCGTTTGCCCCAGGTGATCATGCGGTCGGCAACCTTGCGCAGCTCCTTGGCCTTGGCGTCGGTGGTCTCTATCTTTTCATGTTCCAGGAGAGAGGTGACCATGTTTCTGAAAAGCGCCTTGCGGTGACTTTCAGTGCGATGGAGCTTCCTTCCTGTCTTTGCGTGCATCATTGCGGTTGGACCTCGTTCTTATGGCTATTTCTTTTTGGACTTCTTTTTCTCTTCCTCGCGCTCGCGGTCCTGAAGCGGCGGGAACTGCTCCAGCTTCATACCGAGGGAGAGACCCATTTCAGTCAGGATTTCCTTTATTTCATTGAGCGACTTTCTGCCGAAGTTCTTGGTTTTGAGCATCTCCGCTTCGGTCTTCTGCACCAGCTCCCAGATGTACTTGATGTTGGCATTTTTCAGGCAGTTGGACGAGCGCACCGAGAGCTCCAGCTCTTCAATGCTCCGGTAGAGGTTCTCATTAAACCGGGGTTTTTCCTCAACCTGCTCCGGTCCCATGACGATCGGCTCTTCCTCGAAGTTGATGAAAATGGTCAGCTGGTCCTGGAGGATCCGCGCCGCATAGGCGATGGCGTCATCCGGCCGGACGCTGCCGTCGGTCCACACTTCCAGGGTGAGGCTGTCATAATCGGTCACCTGGCCCACCCGGGCATGGGTTACCGTGTAATTGACCTTGCGGATGGGGGAGAAAATCGCGTCAATGGGAATGGTGCCCACCGGCTGCAGGTCATCCTTGTTTCTCTCCGCAGGGATGTACCCCTTGCCGTGCCTGACCACCATTTCCATATCCAGGTCGGCGTCCTTGGAGAGGGTGGCAATGTGCTGGTCGGGATTCAAAATAGCCACGTTGTTGCTGGTGATGATATCCCCCGCCTTCAGCACCCCGCTGTCCTTGGCCTTTATCCTCACGGTCTCGGCACTTTCCGAAAAAAGCTTGAGCCTGACCTCTTTCAAATTGAGAATGATGTCGGTGACATCCTCACGCACCCCGGGAACGGTGGAAAATTCATGCAGCACCCCCTTGATGCGCACCGAGGTAATGGCAGCCCCCTGGACGGAAGAAAGCAGGATCCGGCGCAGGGCGTTGCCGATGGTGGCCCCGAACCCCCGCTCAAGCGGCTCGGCGACAAACTTGCCGTAGAAATCATTCAGCGTCTCTTCCTGCGATGCCAGCCGCTTGGGCTTGATTAAGCTCTGCCAGTTCCTATGCATTGTTTTAATGCCTCATGCTGAGAGGTTATGGGCGTTACATCTGTCTGCTTAAGAGCTCAACGATCAGCTGCTCTTGAATGGGGATGGTGATCTCTTCTCTGGCGGGAAGGTCCGAGAGCTTGCCCTTCAGCTGCTGCTTGTCCAGCTCCAGCCAGCGCGGCACGCCGCGCCGCTCCACCGCCTCGAGCGACTCCACGATGCGGGCCATGTTCTTGCTCTTTTCCTTGAGCTCGATGGTGTCGGATGGATTGAGTATGTAAGAGGGGATGTCCACCACCTTGCCGTTCACCCGGAAGTGGCGGTGGCGAATGAGCTGCCGCGCCTCGTTGCGCGAGGTGACAAAGCCCAGTCGATAGACCACGTTGTCCAGCCGGCGTTCAAGCAGCATCAGGAAGTTCTCGCCGGTCGCCCCCCGCTGCCGCGCTGCCTTCTCGAAGTAGCGGCGGCACTGCTTTTCCAGAACGCCGTAGATCCGCTTGACCCGCTGCTTTTCACGGAGCTGGTTGCCGTAGTCGGAAAACTTGCTGCGCGCGCGGCCGTGCTGCCCGGGGGCGTAATTACGCCGGTCGATGGCGCACCGGTCCGTGTAACACCGGTCTCCCTTGAGAAAGAGCTTCATGCCCTCTCTGCGACACAATCTGCACACTGCACCTCTGTATCGTGCCACTGCTTCCTCCCTGTTAGACCCTTCTCCGCTTGGGCTGCCTGCACCCGTTGTGGGGAATCGGTGTAACGTCACGTATCGTTCGTATGTTGAGGCCTACCGCCTGGAGCGACCGCAGCGCTGCCTCGCGCCCCGCTCCCGGCCCTTTGACATAAACATCGATGTTCTTGAGACCGTGCACCATGGCCTTTCGGGCCGCGTCCTCGGCCGACTGCTGCGCCGCGTACGGGGTGCTCTTTCGGGAGCCCTTGAACCCCTTGATGCCGGCGCTGGACCACGCGATGACGTTGCCGTTCACATCGGTAATGGTGATGATGGTATTATTGAAGGTGGACTGGATGTGAGCAATGCCGTCCTGGACGTTCTTTTTCTCCCGCTTTTTCTTGAAAACCTTTTTCTTGCCCTCTGCCATCATGTGCTCCCGCGATTAATTTCAGGTTGTCGCCTTGGCGGTCTTTTTTCCCACCAGCTTGCGCCGCGGCCCTTTTCTGGTCCGGGCATTGGTGTGCGTCCGCTGTCCCCGGACCGGCAGGGCCTTGCGGTGGCGGAGCCCCCGGTAACTGCCGAGATCAACCAGGCGCTTGATGTTGATGGAGACATCCCTTCTCAGGTCGCCCTCAACCTTGTAGGTGTTGTCGATCACCTCGCGGATGCGCGCCACCTCCTGGTCATCGAGCTTGTCCGACTTGCGCTGGGGATCGATGGCCAGCTGGCTCAGAATCTTCCGCGAGCTTGCGCGCCCGATGCCGTGGATGTAGGTGAGCGCGATTTCTATGTTCTTGTTCTTGGGAAGGTCAACTCCTGCAATGCGTGCCACCCGGTGTACTCCTCTCGTTGGTTGCTTACAATTTTATCTGAAGATAAAATTCAAAATCCGAACATCTAATATCCAAACAATATCTAAATCCAAAATCCACATGTTCAAAACAGCTGCTGTTCAGTTTGTTCCTTTTGCATTTTGGTCATTTGAATTCGTTTCGGATTTAGGATTGCATGCTTCGGATTTATGTCGCCCCTAGCCTTGCTTCTGCTTGTGCTTGGTCCGTTCGCAGATAACCCTGACCACCCCGCGCCGCTTGATAATCTTGCACTTGCTGCATATTTTTTTTACTGATGATCGTACCTTCACTGTGTCACCCTGTCCAATAGAATGGTGCGCTGTCGCACGTTAGAACTGTTTCTTGCGGTGGATGATCCTTCCCCGGTTGAGGTCGTAGGGGGAAAACTGCAGGGTCACCCTGTCCCCGGGAAGGATTTTGATGAAGTGCATGCGCATCTTGCCTGATATGTGGGCAAGGACCTTGTGCCCGTTATCCAGTTCCACCCGGAACATGGCATTGGGCAGGGCCTCTAAAATGCTGCCTTCAACTTCTATCGGGTCTTCTTTCGCCATAGCTTCCCGCGGCACGGATGCCGTGAATGGTTCAAAGCGCGCCGGCTACGCGCTCAGCGCTCGCAGGATCTTCCCCTTGATCTCATCAATGCTTCCCACGCCGGGGATGGAATGGAGTATCCCCTTCTTCTGATAAAAGCTGATCAGCGGCTCGGTTTGCGCCTGATACACGGTGAGCCGTTTCCTGATGGTCTCTTCCTTGTCGTCGTCGCGCTGATAGAGTTCGCCGCCGCAGGCGTCGCAGCGCCCTTCCTGGCGCGGCGGATTGAACATCAGGTGATAGCTCCCCCCGCATTGCCGGCAGATCCTCCGGCCGGTAAGCCGGCGGATGAGCTCCGCGTCGTCCACCTCGATGGAGAGCACGTGCTCGATCTGCAGTTTCATCCCCGCCAGGGTTGTCTCCAAGGCCTCGGCCTGGGCGAGGGTCCGGGGAAATCCGTCAAGGATGAAGCCGCCCTTGCAGTCCCCTTTGCCAAGGCGCCCCTCGATGATCTTGATCACCAGGGCGTCGGGAACCAGCGCCCCCTTGTCCATGTAAGTCTTGGCCTCAATGCCCAGGGGTGTCTTCTGGGCAAGCTCCTCCCGCAGGATATCGCCGGTGGAGATCTGGGGAATGCCGTAGGTGTCAATCAGCATCTTGGCCTGGGTGCCCTTGCCGCACCCGGGCGGACCAAGCAGTATCATTCTCATCGGTGTCTCCCCTTTCGCAAACCTGCTTCGGTGAAAAACAGCCGGGGCAATCCGCCGGACTACCGGCGCCCCTTGAGCTGCCCTTTTTTCATAAAGCCTTCGTAGTGCCGGGAGAGCATGTGCGATTCCATCTGCGAGATGGTGTCCATGGCCACGCCCACCACGATGAGCAGGGCCGTGCCCCCGAAGTAAAACGGTATGTTGAAACGGTAGATGAGGATCGACGGCAGCACGCACACCGCGGCCACGTACATGGCCCCTCCCAGCGTAATCCGGGTCAGCACCCGGTCAATGTAATCAGAGGTCTTCTTTCCCGGCCGGATCCCCGGGATGTAGCCACCGTATTTCTTCATGTTGTCGGCAACGTCAACCGGGTTGAAGATGACCGCGGTATAGAAATAGCAGAAAAACACGATGAAGAGCACGTAGAGCAGGTTGTACAGGATCTCCGACGGCCCCATGCTGGTCAGGATCGCCTTAAGCCAGCCGTTTGACTCCAGCATCTCCGGCGGCAGAAACTGGGCTATGGTCAGGGGAAACATCAGGATCGACGAGGCAAAAATAGGGGGTATCACCCCGGACATGTTGATCTTGAGCGGGAGGTGGGTGCTCTGCCCCCCGTACATTTTCCGTCCCACCACCCGTTTGGCATACTGCACCGGGATGCGGCGCTGCCCCTGCTCGGTAAACACGATCACCGCCACCACCACGATCATCACGACAAAGACAAAGAGAATGAACAGCGGGCTCATTTCACCGGTGCTGTACAGGCGCAGGGTGTTGCCGAACGCCTTGGGGATACCCGCGACAATGCCGGCAAAGATGATCAGCGAAATGCCGTTGCCCAGGCCGCGCTCGGTGATCTGCTCACCCAGCCACATGATGAACGCGGTGCCCGCGGTGAGCGTCAGGATGGTCATGAACCGGAAGGAAAAGCCGGGATTGAGCACCATCCCTTCGCCCCCCGGACCCGACATCCGCTCCAGGGATATGGCGATGCCGAACCCCTGGATGATGCTCAAGACCACCGTGCCGTAGCGGGTATACTGGGTGATTTTTTTCCGCCCCGCCTCTCCCTCCTTCGACAGCTTTTCCAGGTAGGGGATGACCACCGTCAGCAGCTGAAAAATAATCGAGGCGCTGATGTAGGGCATGATGCCCAGGGCAAACACCGACATCTGTCCGAGGGCGCCCCCCGAAAACAGATCAACCAGTCCGAAGAGCGTTCCCTTCTGCTGCTCAAAAAAAGCGGCCAGCGCATGGGTGTCAATGCCCGGGGTGGGCACATGCACGCCGATCCGGTACACCGCCAGCAAAAGAAAGGATACGATAATCCGCTTCCTCAGCTCAGGAATTTTAGGAATGCTCTGGAAGCCGCCGATCATATGCGCACCGTCTCCACTTTCCCCCCGGCCGCCTCGATCTTCTGCTGCGCGCTTTTGCTGCACGCGTGCACCTTAACGGTGAGGGGGTGTTGTATGCTTCCTTCTGCGAGCAACTTGATGCCCGACTGCAGCTGCTTCACCAGTCCGGCTTCCACGAGGGTCTTGACATCCACGACGCTGCCGGTGGCAAACCGCTCGAGATCCCGTATGTTCACAACCGCGTATCGCCGCTTAAAAATATTGGTGAAGCCCCGTTTGGGAAGCCTCCGCGCCAGCGGCATCTGGCCTCCCTCAAATCCGGGCGGCAGGCCGCCGCCGGCCCTGGCATTTGCCCCTTTGCTGCCGCGGCAGGAAGTCTTGCCGTGTCCTGAGCCGGACCCTCTTCCCACACGTTTCCTCTTTTTGGTAGACCCCTTGGCGGGCCTTAATTCATGAATCTTCATGGCCGTGACTGCAATCCTTGTGGTGTTCCGTCGTTAGGGTAGTGGGATTAATCCTGTTCAACCACGCTGAGCAGATGGGATACCTGGTTGATCATGCCCCGCACCTGCGGCGTTCCCTTGAGCATGACCGTTTTATGAAGCCTGGTCAGTCCTAGGCGCTTCAGGGTTTCCCGATGTTTGGGAGGTCGCCCGATGCCGCTTCTGATCAGGGTTATTGCCAGTGTCTTGTTCGCTGTGTTCATCTATCCTTCCCCCTGTGGAGGCCGCTCCGTCTACTGTTCGCTGGCGGTGGGGTGTCTTTTTTTGAATTCTTCAGGGTTCCTGAGCTGCTGCAGGGCATCGAAGGCCGCCTTCACTGCATTATGCGGGTTGTGCGACCCCAGGCATTTGGTAAGAATGTTTTTAATGCCTGCTGATTCAATCACCACCTTGATGGCCCCCCCGGCAATCACCCCGGTTCCTTCAGCGGCCGGCTTGAGAAATATGGTGCTGGCGCCGTAGCGTCCGGTGATCTCGTGAGGAATGGTGCCGTTGACGATGGCAACATGGACCAGGTTCTTTTTCGCCTGCTCGACCCCCTTGCGAATCGCTTCAGGGACCTCGTTGGCCTTTCCCAGGCCATATCCCACCCAGCCGTTGCGGTCTCCCGCCACCACCACGGCGCTGAAGCTGAACCGCCGGCCGCCCTTGACCACCTTGGCCACCCTGCTGATGTTGACTACCCGGTCCTCCAAATTCAGTTCACTGACATTTACCTCTGCCAAGCACTCACCTCCGGTTGTTGAAACTGTTTACAGGTTGCCATGACGCATCGCAAATTCTAAATCCCAATTTCTCATATCTAAACAATATCAAAATCTCAAATGTTCTAACCCCTGGCTACACTTTGCCTTTTCGAATTTCGGTCATTTGAATTTGTCTAGGATTTAGGATTTTGTGCTTTGGATTTGTAAACTGCCCATCATACTATTGCAAACAGATTGCACTAAAACTTCAGTCCGCCTTCGCGCGCCGAATCGGCCAGGGCCTTCACCCGGCCGTGATATAAAAATCCGCTGCGGTCGAACACCACGGTGGTTATCTGCTGCGCCAGGCACTTGCGCGCCACCAGCAGTCCCACCTGCTTCGCCGCTTCCCGGTTGCCGGTCCCCTTCAGCGTTCCCTTGAGCTCGGGGCTCAAGGTGGAGGCGGCGGCCCGGGTCTGACCGGACACGTCATCGATGACCTGCGCGTACATGTGTTTGTTGCTGCGATACACATTGAGCCGGGGACACGCCGGACTGCCCTTTACTTTTTTCCGTACACGGTTCTTGCGCCTGAGCCAGGAAACCTTTGTTGCCGCCATGGACGACATGAGCTTCTCCACCGAAACAGATTACACGCTTTACTTGATGCCCTTCTTCCCTATCTTCTTCTTGATCACTTCATCCACGTACTTGACGCCCTTGGCCTTGTACGGGTCGGGGGGTTTAAATCCCCGGATGATTGCCGCGGTTTCCCCCACCAGCTGCTTGTCGATCCCTTCGAGCAGGATGCGGGTCTGCTTGTCAACCGTTGCCTTGATGCCGCTGGGGACCTCATAGACCACCGGGTGCGAGTATCCCAGGACGAGCTGCAGCGCTGATCCCTTCATCTCCGCGCGGTAGCCGACCCCCACCAGCTCCAGCGCCACCTCAAAGCCCTTGCTCACGCCGGTGACCATGTTGTTGATCAGGCTGCGGGCAAGCCCCTCCAGGGCGCTGGCGTTTTTCGACTGGGTCTCGATGGACAGAACAATCTTATCCTTGGCCACCGCCACGCCTATCCCCGGCGCGATGGCCTGGGAAAGGGAGCCCTTGGGGCCGGTTACTTTCACCGTGGCGTTGTTGATCTCGACCTTTACGCCGCTGGGTATGGCTATGGGAAGACGCCCGATCCGGGACATAGGTTTCTCCTTCAAAAAGAACAAATCTGCGCGCTGCTGCTTACCACACGTAACAGAGTACTTCTCCCCCCACGTTGAGGCTCCGGGCCTCCCGCTCGGTCACCACCCCCTTCGAGGTGGAGAGAATGACCAGACCCAAACCGCTCATCACCGAAGGAATGCGATCCTTCCCCACGTAGATCCGGAGGCTCGGTTTGCTCACCCGCCGCAGGCCCTCGATGATCGGACGATTGCGCTCATCATAGCGAAGGGAAATCCGCAGGACCTTCTTGTTGGCGTCATTGGTCGCCACCTTGAAATCCTTGATGTATCCCTCCTGCTTCAGCAGCTTGGCCACGCCCGCCTTGAGGCGGGAGGTGGGCATTTCAACCGTATCGAATTTCGCCTTGTGCGCGTTCCTGATGCGCGTCAGCATGTCCGCCAGGGGATCAGTCAGCATATCTCGAGCTCCTCACAAATACTCTTTTACCAACAGGATTTGATGACACCGGGTATCTCACCCTGCAGGGCGAGCTTTCGGAAACAAATTCTGCACATATCAAACTTGCGGTAGTAGGCCCGCGGCCTGCCGCAGAGGGGACAGCGGTTATAATCCCGCACCGGGAATTTCTTGGGCCGTTTCGTCTTTATGATCAGCGATTTCTTTGCCACGCGCTTACCTCACTCTCCCGTGCACTCCACATTGCTTGTATTAGATGCCCGGTAGGAGCGGCTGTCTGCCGCGAATCCATCGCGCCTGAAGGCGCTCCTACAGAAATGGCACATAGGTTCGACTAATCTTTAAAGGGCATGCCCAGAAGCCCCAGCAGGGCCTTGCCCTCCTCGTCGGTCCTGGCCGTGGTGACGACGTTGATATTGAGCCCCTTGATCTTGTCGATCTTGTCGTAGTCGATCTCCGGAAAGATGATCTGCTCCCTGATGCCCAGCGAGTAGTTCCCCCTGCCGTCGAAGGACTTGCCGGAAACCCCCTTGAAATCCCGCACCCGGGGAAGGGCCACATTCACCAGCCGGTCAAAAAACTCGTACATCCGCTCCTTGCGCAGGGTGACCATGCAGCCGATGGACATGCCCTTGCGCAGCTTGAAGTTGGCGATGGACCGCTTGGCCTTGGTGGCAACCGGCTTCTGCCCGGTGATCGCCCTGAGCTCCTCTATCGCCGAGTCCAGCACCTTGATGTTCTGAATGGCCTCGCCCAGCCCCATGTTGATCAGCAGCTTCTTCAGCCGCGGGACCTGCATGGGATTGGTGTAGCCGAACTCCTTCATCAGTTTCGGGGCAATTTCCTTGGTGTACCGTTCTTTCAGCCTTGACATAGCCATGTTTCCTTAGCAGAGCTCCTGATGATTACAGATCGATGACCTCGCCGCACTTCTTGCAGCAGCGGACCTTCGCCCCGTCCTCCAGTGTTTTACTGCCTATCTTCACGGCGGCATTGCATTTGCTGCAGATGATCATCACATTGGAAATGTGGATGGGAGATTCCTTCTCGATAATCCCTCCCTGGCGGTGCTGGCTGCTCGGACGGGTGTGCCGCTTGACCAGGTTCACCTTTTCCACCAGCAGCTGGCTCTTCTTGCCGATCACCCGCATCACCCTGCCGGTCTTGCCCTTTTCCCTGCCGGCAATAACCTTTACCTGATCATCTTTCTTGATGTGCATGTGCGTTTGCATAACATTCCTCTGAGGAAATAGCGCTAGATCACTTCCGGGGCCAGGGAGATGATCTTCATGAATTTTTTCGCCCGCAGCTCCCGCGCCACCGGGCCGAAAATCCTGGTGCCGATGGGCTCGTTCTGGGGGTTGATCAGCACGGCGGAGTTGTTGCCGAAACGAATATAGCTTCCATCCGGCCGCTTGACCTCCTTGGTGGTCCTCACCACCACCGCCTTCATCACCTCGCCCTTTTTCACCTTGGCGTTGGGCAGGGCCTCGCGAATGGAAACCACGATGATGTCGCCCACCGTGGCGTACCGCCTGCCGGTTCCGCCCAGCACCTTGATGCAGAAAAGCTTTCGGGCGCCGGAATTGTCTGCCGCTTCTAATACCGTCTGTTCCTGGATCATATACGCGCAACCAAAATGGGGTTATGTTTTTTCCTGGATAATTTCCTTCACCTGCCACCGCTTGCGCCGGCTCAAGGGGCGGGTCTCCTCGATCACCACCCGGTCGCCCATTTTGCACTCGTCCTTCCGGTCATGCGCCATATGGGTTTCCCGCTTCCTGATCATTTTGCGATACAGGGGGTCTTTCACCAGCCTGGTGCTTTCTACCACTACCGTCTTGTCCATCTTGTCGCTGATGACCGTGCCGATGATGGACTTTTTCATTCGTTTGGCAACCATCTCCCGCTTCCTGTGGTGCGCAGCGCGCAGGGCATGCCTGCAGGGCTACTTCTGTTTTTCCCGCATGATTGTCTTGATCCGCGCCAGCTCTTTCTTCATCTGGCGGATGCGCATCTTGTTTTCCAGCTGCCCGGTGGCCAGCTGAAACTTGAGATTGAACAATTCCTCGGCGCTGTCGCGCTCCCGCTGGCTGAGCTCATCAAGGGTGAGTTCCCGTATCTCGCTAACCTTCATAGGCGTGGCTCCTGGCGAGGAAACGCGTGTGCAGGGGGAGCTTGTGCGATGCCAGCCGGAAGGCCTCCCGCGCCACTTCCTCGGGAATCCCTTCGAGCTCGTAGAGGATCCTGCCGGGCTTGATCACCGCCACCCATTCCGCCGGATCCCCCTTGCCCTTCCCCATCCTGGTTTCGGTCGGTTTGCTGGTTATGGGTTTGTCGGGAAAAATTCTGATCCAGATCTTCCCCACCCGCTTGATGTGGCGGGTGATGACGATGCGCGCGGCCTCGATCTGCTTGGAGGTCAGCCAGCCGCACTGCTGGGCCTGGAGGCCGTAATCGCCGAAGGAGAGGTGACAGCCCCTGGAGGCAACACCCTTCATCCGTCCCCGCTGCTGTTTCCGGTGCTTTATCTTTTTTGGTGCAAGCATAGTGACAACCCTGACGTGCCGGCGGTTTAGGCGCCGGGCTCCTTATTAATCCATACCTTGATGCCGATCAGGCCGTAGGTGGTCAAGGCCTCGGCAAAGCCGTAGTCGATGTTGGCGCGAAGGGTGTGCAGCGGCACCCGGCCTTCACGATACCATTCCTGCCGGGCGATTTCAGCGCCGGCCAGCCTGCCGGAGCAGGATATCTTGATGCCGATCGCCCCGAGCTTGAGGGCGGTGGAGACGCTCTTCTTGATGGCCCGCCGGAAGGCCACCCGCCGGATCAACTGCTGGGCCACCGTCTCCGCCACCAGCTGCGCATCAATATCCGGCCGCTTCACCTCATGGATGTTGATGAGCACCTCCTTGTCGGTCATCTGCTGCAATTCCTTCTTGAGCTGGTCAATTTCGGCGCCCTTCCGGCCGATGACCATGCCGGGGCGGGAGGTGAAAATGTTCACCCGCACCTTGTTGGTCGCCCGCTCAATCTCGATGCGGGAGATGCCCGCCGGGTAGAGCTTCTTCTTCAGATACTTTCGCAGCTGCAGATCTTCCCGGAGCAGCTTTCCGAACTCATGCTCGGCGTACCATTTAGAGACCCACGCCTTGGAGAGCGCTAAACGGAAACCGGTTGGATGCACCTTTTGTCCCACACCAATCCTCCCTGCCCCGCGCCGGGGGCATGTCGGTTGCTATTCGTCGACAGCAACGGTAATATGACTCAACCTGTGCAAGATTCGCGCGCCGCGGCCCATGGCCCGGGCGTGGAATCGCTTCAGCGTCGGCCCCTGGTCGATCAGAATGCGCTTGACCACCAGCGCGTCCACGTCAACCCCCTTCTTCTGCCCCGCGTTGGCCACCGCCGATTTTAAAACCTTGGCAATGAGCGGCGCCGCCTTCTTGGGGGTGAAGGTCAAGATGTTCAAGGCATCCCCGACCGGCTTGCCCTGAATCAGGCGGGCGACCAGTCGCACCTTGCGGGGAGATATTCTGATGTATTTTGAAACGGCAACTGTTTCCATACGCGGTCACTTATCCTGATTTCTTTGGTTCAGCAGGTGCCGCGGCGGGAGCGCCTCCCGTCTTGGCCTTTTTCCTGTCGCCGGAATGGCTGTGAAAGGTCCGGGTCGGGGCGAACTCGCCCAGCTTATGGCCGACCATGTCCTCGGTGACGAACACCGGTATGAATTTTTTTCCATTGTGCACCGCGAAGGTGATGCCGATCATTTCCGGCAAAACGGTTGAGCGGCGGGACCAGGTCTTGATCACCTTCTGGCTCCTGGTCTCATTGGCGACGGCCACCTTTTTCCAGAGGCTTGCTTCAATATACGGACCTTTTTTGATGGATCGAGGCATTGCTTTTCCTTCAGGTAAATGTAAGTAAGGCGTTATGACTACCGCTTTTTGCCCGCCCGCTTGATGATATACTTGTTGCTCGGCTTGTTCTTGTCGCGGGTTTTATAGCCGCGGGTGGGCACGCCCCAGGGCGTCACCGGGTGCCGGCCGCCGGAGGATTTCCCCTCCCCGCCTCCCAGCGGATGGTCGACCGGATTCATGACCACGCCCCGCACATGCGGCCGCCTGCCGAGCCAGCGGGTTTTTCCCGCCTTCCCCAGCGACCGGTTTTCATGGTCGATGTTCGCCACCTGGCCGATGGTCGCATAGCAGTCAATCAGCACCATGCGCACTTCATTGGAGGGAAACTTGATCTGGGCGTAGTTCCCTTCCTTGGCCATGAGCTGGCCGAAGGTCCCCGCGCTGCGTATCATCTGCGCCCCTTTTTTGGGCTTGAGCTCAACGTTGTGGATCACCGTTCCCAGCGGGATGTTGCGCAGGGGAAGCGCGTTGCCCGGCTTGATGTCGGCCTTGTCGCCGGACATGAGCTTGTCGCCCACCCGGAGATCAACCGGCGCCAGGATGTAGCGCTTTTCCCCGTCCGCGTAGTGCAGCAGGGCGATGCGGGCGGACCGGTTCGGGTCATACTCAATGCTGGCCACCGTCGCCGGAATGGCATGCTTATCCCGCTTGAAATCGATGATCCGGAGCTGCCGCTTGTGGCCGCCTCCCCGGTGCCTGCAGGTGATGCGGCCGTAGGCGTTCCGCCCACCGCTTTTCGAGAGAGACCGGAGCAGGCTTTTCTCCGGTGTCGAGGCGGTCAGTTCCTCAAAGGTCGATCCCACCTGGAACCGCCGCGCTGGTGATGTCGGTTTGTATATTTTACTGCCCATAGCGCACCTATCAAGGCCTGTCAGCCGGACGCGCGGCCGCGGCCTTCCTCTTATACCCCTTCAAAGAAATCTATGCGTTCACCCTCTTTCAGGGTGACCACCGCCTTTTTCCAGTCGGACTTTTTCCCCACGGACCGCCCCACCCGCTTTTTCTTCCCCAGCACCATGAACGTCCGCACCTTGATCACGTGGACGTTAAACTGCTTCATAACCGCTTTTTTAATCTCGATTTTGTTTGCCCGCTTGTCCACCTCAAAGGCAATCTGATTGAGCGTCTCCTTCATCTGGTTGCTTTTTTCGGTGATCAGCGGCTTGCGCAGGATGCTATAGGCGTTTTTCATGCGGACAGTGACCTCGTTATTTTTTCCAGGCAGGCCCGGGTGATGATCAGCGTGTCGTATTTCAGGATGTCATGCACGTTGAGCCCCTCGGGCTTGAGCACCTTGATGCGGGGCAGGTTGCGCGCCGACAGCTCCAGCGGGCGGTTGGCCTCATCGATGATGAATGCGTTGTCGATCTCGAGCCGGCGCAGCATCGCCGCCAGGGCCTTGGTCTTGGTCTCGGCGAGGTCAAAGCTGTCAATCACCATCAGCTTGTCCTCCCTGACCTTGCTCGAGAGGGCGGAGCGCAGCGCCGCCTTTTTCACCTTTTTATTCAGGTGCAGGGAGTAGTCCCGGGGAAAGGGGCCGAAAATGACGCCGCCCCCCCGCCAGACGGGGGACCGCAATGAGCCGATGCGCGCCCGGCCGGTGCCCTTCTGCCGCCAGGGCTTTTTGCCGCTGCCGCTTACCATCGCCCGGTTCTTGACCGAGGCGGTGCCGCTCCTGCGTCCGGCAAGCTGCATCCTCACCACGTCGTGCAGCAGATGGGGCTTGACCTCGGCGCCGAACACCCGACCGTCCAGCTCCACCTGGGCCACTTTCTCTTTCTTGGTATTGTATACGTCAACGGAATACGTGCTCACGGCTTCACCGCTTTGCCAGTTGGTTGTTTTTGTGACGGCTTGATGATCAGCATGCTGTTGGCGCAGCCCGGCACCGCGCCCCTGATGAAGAGCAGGTTCCGGCCCGGCTGCTGGTCCACGATCACCAGCCCGTCAACCGTCACCGTGTCGGTGCCCATGTGCCCGGGAAGGCGCTGCCCCTTGAACACCCGCGAGGGATACGCGCTTGATCCGATTGATCCCGGCGCCCGGTGCGAGGTGGATCCGTGGGTTCCCGGCCCCCCCCTGAACTTCCACCGCTTCACCCCGCCGGCGAAGCCCATGCCCCGGCTCACGCCGGTCACCCGCACCTTCTGGCCCACGCTGAATATCTCCACGTTGATGGCCTGACCCAGCTGATAGGGCTCCACGTCGTCAACCCGGAACTCCCGGAGGTAGTACAGGGTCCCCGCGCCGCTCTTCTTGAAATGGCCCTGCAGGGGCTTGTTCACCCGGCCCGCCTTCTTGGGAAGAAATCCGAGCTGAAGGGCATTATAGCCCTCCTTGCCCTTGCTTTTGATCTGCACCACCGGACAGGGACCGGCCTCGACGATGGTGATGGGAACCATCGTTCCATCGGCGGCGTACACATGACCCATGCCCACTTTTCGACCAATTAATCCGAGCGACACCTGCTTCTTCTCCCTAGCGTTTAATCAGTGAATGGTTGCGCTACAGCTTGATTTCCACGTCAACCCCCGCGGAGAGGTCGAGGCGCATCAGCGCGTCGACCGTTTGCTGCGTGGGCTCGAGTATGTCAAGCAGGCGCTTATGGGTTCTCATTTCAAACTGTTCGCGGGACTTCTTGTCCACGTGCGGCGACCGCAGCACGCAGAACTTGTTGATGACCGTGGGTAAGGGAATGGGGCCCACCACTTTCGCGCCCGTCCGTTTTGCCGTTTCCACAATCTCCACCGCCGACTGATCCAGCAGTTTGTGATCATACGCCTTCAACCGAATCCGAATCTTCTGCTCAGCCATTTCCTTACCCCGTAGACCCCAGGGCCCGTATCGGCCCGTTAGTAAACCTATTCGATGACGTCCGACACCACGCCCGCGCCCACCGTCCGCCCGCCCTCGCGGATGGCAAACCGCAGCTCCTTCTCCAGCGCGATCGGCGTGATCAGCTCCACCGCCATCTCCACATTGTCCCCCGGCATCACCATCTCCACCCCCGCCGGCAGCGTCGCGTTCCCGGTCACGTCCGTCGTCCGAAAATAAAACTGCGGCCGGTAGCCGTTGAAAAACGGCGTGTGCCGACCACCCTCTTCCTTGGTCAATATGTATACCTGCGCCTTGAACTTCGTGTGCGGCGTGATGCTACCCGGCTTCGCCAGCACCTGCCCCCGCTCCACTTCCTCGCGCTTCGTCCCACGCAACAGCACCCCAATGTTGTCTCCCGCCTCCCCCTCATCCAGAATCTTCCGGAACATCTCCACTCCCGTGCACACCGTCTTCTGCGTCGGTCGGATCCCCACGATCTCCACCTCGTCCCCGATCTTCACCCTCCCGCGCTCCACCCGGCCCGTCACCACCGTCCCCCGTCCCGATATGGTGAATACATCCTCCACCGGAAGCAAAAACGGCTTGTCCACCTCACGCGCCGGCTGCGGTATGTAATTGTCCACCGCCTCCATCAGCTTCCACAAACATTCGTACTCCGGCGCGTTCGGATCCTTCGAATTCGACTCCAGCGCCTTCAATGCGCTCCCCGGGATGATCGGTATCTCGTCCCCCGGAAAATCATACTTGCTCAACAGCTCCCGCACCTCCAGCTCCACCAGATCCAAAAGCTCCTTGTCGTCCACCATGTCCGCCTTGTTCAAAAATACCACGATCGACGGCACCCGCACCTGCCGCGCCAGCAAGATGTGCTCCCGCGTCTGCGGCATCGGCCCGTCCGCCGCGCTTACCACCAGGATCGTCCCGTCCATCTGCGCCGCGCCCGTGATCATGTTCTTGATGTAATCCGCGTGCCCCGGACAATCAATGTGCGCGTAGTGCCGCTTGTCCGTCTGATACTCCACGTGCGCGATCGCGATCGTCAACCCCCGCTCCTTCTCCTCCGGCGCCTTGTCGATCTGATCGTACGCCATGAAATCCGCCTGCCCCTTCAATGCCAGCATCTTGGTGATCGCCGCCGTCAGCGTCGTCTTCCCGTGATCTACATGCCCGATCGTCCCTATGTTGATGTGGGGCTTCGTCCTCTCAAATTTCTTCTTCGACATGGCTCCTGCCTCCTTTGTAGGGTGAACTAATCAACCGCGCGCGCTGCCCGGCTCTGCAATAATGCCGGCGGAAATTGAGCTCGGGGTCTCCTGGTATCTGAGGAATAAAAGGGTGTGGAGCCCCCGCCCCTGGGTTATGGACCGCAGCACGGTGGAATATCCGAACATCTCGGCCAGCGGCACCTCCGCCTTGATCTCGGCCGTCCCCTGCAACACTTCCATGGAGAGGACCTTGCCGCGCCGCGAGGAGATATCCCCGATCAGATCACCGAGAAACTCTTCCGGCGCCACCACTTCCAGGGACATGATCGGCTCCAGCAACACCGGTCCGCCTTCCTCGAGCACGCCCCGCTTGAAGGCCATTGACGCCGCAATGGTAAAGGCCATCTCCGATGAATCCACCGGGTGGTACGAGCCGTCGTACAGGGTGACGCTCACGTCCATCACCGGATAGCCCTTCCAGATGCCGGTTTCCGCCGCCTCGAGCACCCCCTTCTTAACCGAGGCAATATACTCACGCGGAATGATGCCGCCGGTAATGGCGTTGACAAAGCTGACCCCCGATCCCCGCTTGAGGGGCTCGAGCTCGAGCCACACGTGGCCGTACTGGCCGCGGCCCCCGCTCTGCCGGATGAACCTGCCTTCCACCTTGCACTTCCTGGTAATGCCCGCCTTGTAGGCCACCTCGGGCTTGCCGATGGAGGCATTGACCATAAACTCCCGCAGCAGGCGGTCCACCACTATTTCCAGGTGCAGTTCCCCCATGCCGGATATGATGGTCTGGCCGGTTTCCTCGTCCAGGTTCAGCACCAGCGAGGGATCCTCGAGCGCCAGTTTGCGCAGCGAACTCACCAGCTTGTCCTGGTCGGCGCGGGTCTTGGGCTCGATGGCCAGCGAGATCACCGTCTTGGGGATTTCCACCGGCTCCAGCATGATCGGCCGGTCCTCGTCGCAGAGGGTGTCGCCGGTGGTGGTGTATTTGAGCAGCGCCGCGGCAATATCGCCGGCGCTGATTTCCTCTATTTCCTCCCGCCGGTTGGCATGCATCTTCAGGATGCGGTGCACCCGCTCCCGCTTCAGCTTGCGGGGGTTGTACACCGTGTCACCCTTGCGCAGGCTTCCCGAATACACCCGGAGAAAGGTGAGCTGCCCCACGTACGGGTCATTCATGGTTTTAAAGGCCAGGGCGGAGAACGGCTCGCCCGCCTCCGCGGCCCGCGTTTCCTCTTCGTCCTTCAGGTTGAAACCGTTCACCGGCGGCAAATCAAGGGGCGAGGGCAGGAAGTCGACCACCGCGTCGAGCAGCTGCTGGATGCCCTTGTTTTTAAAGGCCGACCCGCAGACCACCGGCACGATCGCCAGCGACAGGGTCGCCCGGCGGAGCGCCGCCCTGAGCTCCTGCGGGGTGACCGGCTCTTCGGCCACGTATTTGTGCATCAGCTCGTCCGAATAATCGGCCGCCACTTCGAGGATCCGATCGCGGTGGACCTTCACCAGGTCCATCAGCTCCGGCGGGATCGGCTCCCGCCGCACCTCCATCCCCAGGGTGCTTTCATCGTAGCAGACCGCCTCCATGGCGATGAGGTCGATGATGCCCTTGAAGCGGTCCTCCGCCCCCCAGGGGAGCTGCACCGCCAGGGGGTTGGCACGCAGGCGGCTTTTCATCATCTCCAGCACCCGGAGAAAATCGGCCCCGGCGCGATCCAGCTTGTTGACGAAAGCAATCCGCGGCACCCGGTATTTGTCCGCCTGCCGCCACACCGCCTCGGACTGGGGCTGCACGCCGCCCACGCCGCAAAAAACCACCACCGCGCCGTCGAGCACCCGCAGCGAGCGCTCCACCTCCACGGTAAAATCCACATGGCCGGGGGTGTCGATGAGGTTGATGCGGTGGCTGTTCCAGAGGCAGGTGGTGGCGGCCGAGGTGATGGTAATACCCCGCTCCTGCTCCTGCTCCATCCAGTCCATCACCGCCGTTCCGTCGTGCACCTCGCCCATGCGGTGTGACGCGCCGGTGTAATACAGCACGCGCTCCGAGGTCGTAGTTTTCCCCGCATCGATATGAGCTATAATGCCGATGTTTCTTACCTTGTCCAACTGGGGCGTATTGACTACTTCCAGCATCACGCGCCTGCTACGGGTTATGGATTCATCCTGCGTGTGCGCCAGCTGCGCACCAAGATACCTGACCATGAACGGATCTGTGCTCCCGATATGACCGTCGCTATTCCTACCACCGGTAATGGGCAAAAGCCTTGTTGGCTTCAGCCATTTTGTGGGTGTCTTCCTTCTTTTTCACCGCGGCCCCGCGGTTATTTGCCGCATCAATCAGCTCGGCCGCAATGCGCTCTTCCATGGAGTGTTCCTTGCGATCGCGCGAATAGGAGATGAGCCAGCGCATGGCCAGGCTCATTTTGCGGTCCGGCCGCACCTCCACCGGGACCTGGTAGGTCGCTCCGCCGACCCGTCGCGACTTGGTTTCGATCACCGGCTTGATGTTGTCCAGCGCGGCGCGGAACACCTTCAGCGGGTCGGTCTTGGTTTTCTTCTCGATGGAATCAAAGCAGCGGTAGACGATGCATTCCGCCTTGCTTTTCTTGCCTTCCCACATGATCTTGTTGATGAACTTGGCAACAAGCTTGTCTTTGTACTTGGGGTCCGGTAATATCTGTCTTTTTGCAGCGACCCTTCTCCTGGGCATCGTAAAACCTCGTTACGAAGATTGCGGGTAATGGTTAACCGGTTTGCTGATCGTGCGGCAGGCCTTTCCGGCTGGCACAACGCACCGGCCCCGGAACGGGGACGGCGCGCCGACTCGGCAGCTTACGCCTTCGCTCGCTTGGTTCCGTACTTGGAACGGCTCTTCTTTCTGTCCTGCACCCCCACCGAATCCAGCGTTCCCCTGATGATGTGGTAGCGCACCCCGGGCAAATCCTTGATCCTGCCTCCCCGGACCAGCACCACCGAATGTTCCTGCAGGTTGTGCCCTTCGCCGGGTATGTAGGTGGTGATCTCCAGCCCGTTGGTCAAGCGCACCCGGGCGACTTTTCTCAAAGCCGAGTTGGGCTTCTTCGGGGTCGACGTATATACGCGCATGCACACGCCGCGCTTCTGGGGCGATGACTGGAGCGCTGGGGCCTTGGTCTTGTACTTGATTTTACTGCGCCCTTTTCTGAATAACTGGTTGGTGGTAGGCACGATGCTTCCTTTGCTGCAAAAGAGTGGGCAAAAAAATTGGTTAAATATCAAATAAAAACTTTTTTGTCAACTGTTTTATTTCGGGCCGGCGGCGGTTATGCCGGCGCCTCGCCGCCCTCATCCTCCTTGACGCTGATGCCCACGTTCCGGTACTGGATCAGGCCGGTGCCGGCGGGTATCAACCTGCCCATGGAGGTGTTTTCCTTGAGCCCCCGCAGATAATCGGTTTTTCCCTCCACCGCGGCCTGGGTGAGCACCTTGGTGGTCTCCTGGAAGGATGCGGCGGAGATGAAGCTTTCCGTGCTCAGCGAGGCCTTGGTGATCCCCAGCAGCAGCGGCTCGCCGATGGCCGGCTGGCCGTTTTTCTTGCTGATCGCCTCGTTCGCCTCCTCAAAGATGCGCTTGTCCACGTGCTCGCCCACCAGGAATTGCGAATCGCCCACATCCTTGATTTTCACCCGGCGCAGCATCTGGCGCACCATCACCTCGATGTGCTTGTCATTGATCTTGACCCCCTGCAGCCGGTAGACCTCCTGCACCTCGTTGACCAGGAACTTGGCCAGCTCCTTTTCGCCGAGCACGCTCAGGATGTCGTGGGGGCTGGTCAGGCCGTCCATGATCGGCTCGCCCGCCCGCACCTTGTCGCCCTCGTGGACGCTGATGTGCTTGCTCTTGGGCACCAGATACTCGATGGCATCCCCCACATCGGGGGTGACGATGATGCTGCGCTTGCCCTTCACGTCCTTGCCGTAGGAGACAACCCCGTCGATCTCGCTGATCTCGGTCGCCTCTTTCGGCTTGCGCGCTTCAAACAGCTCGGCCACCCGGGGAAGGCCGCCGGTGATGTCCTTGGTCTTGGTGGTTTCGCGCGGAATCTTGGCGATGACATCGCCCGCCTGCACCGCATCGCCCTCCCCCACCACGATGTTGGCGCCCACCGGCATGAAATAGCGGGCGTAGGTTTCCGAACCGGGCAGCTTGATGGTTTTGCCGTGATCGTCCTTGATCGACACCCGCGGCCGCCGATCCTGGTCGCGAAAACTTCTGATCACCTTGCTGGAGAACCCGGTCACTTCATCGAGCTGCTCCTGCATGGTTTTGCCTTCCACGATATCCCCGAATTTGATGGCCCCCGTCACCTCGGTCAGAATCGGCGTGTAAAAGGGGTCCCACTCCGCGATGCGCGCGCCGGCGGCGACCGCGTCGCCGTCGTTCACCTTGAGGTGCGCACCGTAAATGATAGTGTATCGCTCCCGCTCCCGGCCGCTGTCGTCGATGACCGCCACCTCTCCGTTGCGGTTCATCGCCACCAGGTCGCCGTCGCGGTCCTTCACCACGCTCAGCTTGATAAACTTGATCCGCCCCGGATATTTCGCCTCCAGGGTGGTCTGCTCCGCGCGCCGGCTCGCCGTGCCGCCGATATGGAAGGTGCGCATGGTGAGCTGGGTGCCCGGCTCGCCGATGGACTGGGCGGCGATGATGCCCACCGCCTCCCCGATATTGGCAATCTTGCCCCGGGCCAGGTCCCTTCCATAGCAGAGCGCGCACACGCCGCGCTTGGCCTGGCAGGTCAGCACCGACCGGATCTTCACCTGCTCGATGCGGGTCTGCTCGATCTTCTCCACGATCTCCTCGTTGATCTCCTGGTTGGCCTTGGCCAGCACCTCGTCGGTGTAGGGATCAACCACGTCCTCCAGCGAAACCCTGCCCAGAATGCGGTCGCCGATGGGCTCGACGATTTCCCCGCCCTCGATCAGCGGCGACACCTCGATGCCGTCCATGGTGCCGCAGTCGAACTCGTTGATGATGCAGTCGTGGGCTACGTCCACCAGCCGGCGGGTCAGGTACCCGGAGTTGGCGGTCTTCAGCGCGGTGTCCGCCAGACCCTTGCGCGCGCCGTGGGTGGAGATAAAATACTGCAGCACGTTCAGCCCCTCGCGGAAGTTGGCGGTTATCGGGGTCTCGATGATTTCGCCCGACGGCTTGGCCATCAGCCCGCGCATCCCCGCCAGCTGCCGGATCTGCTGGGCGCTTCCCCGCGAGCCGGAATCAGACATCATGTAGATGGGGTTGAAGCTGGCCACCTGCTTGACGTTGCCGTCCCGGTCCTTCACCGATTCGGTCTCCAGCTCCCGCAGCATCTCCCGCGACACGTTCTCGGTCACCTGGGCCCAGATGTCCACCACCTTGTTGTAGCGCTCGCCGTCGGTGATCAGGCCCTCTTTGTAATGGCTTTCAATTTCCTGCACTTCCTTGTTGGCGGTCTCGATGAGCTCCGATTTGCGCGAGGGAATGATCATGTCGCCGATGCAGATGGAAAGGCCCGACTGGGTCGCATACTTGTAGCCCAGGTCCTTGAGGCGGTCCGCCAGCAGGATGGTCTTCTTGTCCTTGCACAGCCGGTAGCAGTAGCTGATGAGGTCGGCCAGCTCCTTCTTGCCCATCACCCGGTTGATCACATCGAAGCCGATCTCCTCGGGCATGATCTCCCTTAAAATGATCCGTCCCACGGTGGTGTCTTTGATCTCACCGTCCATGCGCACCTTGATTTTCGCGTGGAGATCGACCATGCCGTTGTCATAGGCCACCCGAACCTCGCCGGGATTGGCGAAGACCTTGCCCTCCCCCTTCATCGATTCACGCTCACGGGTCAGGTAGTAAATGCCCAAAACGATGTCCTGGGTGGGCACAATGATCGGCTTCCCGTGGGCGGGGGAGAGAATGTTGTTGGTGGACATGAGCAGCACCCGCGCCTCAATCTGCGCCTCGATGGCGATGGGAATGTGCACCGCCATCTGGTCGCCGTCAAAGTCGGCGTTGAAGGCGGAGCACACCAGCGGATGCAGCTGAATGGCCTTGCCCTCGATCAGGATCGGTTCAAAGGCCTGGATGCCCAGCCGGTGCAGGGTGGGCGCGCGGTTGAGCAGCACCGGATATTCCCGCACCACCTCGTCCAGGGCGTCCCACACCTCGGCGGTTTCCTTCTCCACCAGCTTCTTGGCGCTCTTGATGGTGGTGGCGAACCCCTTCTTGATCAGCCGGTTGTAGACAAAGGGCTTGAAGAGCTCTATGGCCATCTTCTTGGGCAGCCCGCACTGATGGAGCCGCAGCTCCGGCCCGATCACGATAACCGAGCGGCCGGAATAGTCAACCCGCTTGCCCAGCAGGTTCTGCCGGAAGCGGCCCTGCTTCCCTTTGAGCATGTCGCTCAAGGATTTGAGCGGCCGCTTGTTGCGTCCGGTCACCGTCTTCCCGCGGCGGCCGTTGTCGAACAGCACATCAACCGCCTCCTGCAGCATGCGCTTCTCGTTGCGCACGATGATCTCCGGCGCCTCCAGCTCCTGCAGCCGCTTGAGCCGGTTGTTGCGGTTGATCACCCGGCGGTACAAATCGTTGAGGTCGGAGGTGGCGAAGCGCCCGCCGTCGAGCGGCACCAGCGGCCGCAGGTCCGGGGGCAGCACCGGCAGGGTTTCCAGGATCATCCACTCCGGCTTGTTTCCCGAATTCTTGAAATCCTCCACCACCTTCAGCCGCTTGGCCAGCTTCTGGCGCTTGGCCTCCGAGGCGGTGGTCTTCATCTCCACGCGCAGGCTCTTGGAAAGCGAGTCCAGCTGGAGGCTCTTGAGCAGGTCGCGGACCGCCTCCGGCCCGATGCCCGCCTTGAAGTTCTTGCCGTACTCCACCAGCGCCTTCAGATAGCGGTCCTCCGGCATCAGCTCACCCTGGGTGAGCGGGGTTTCCCCGGGGTCGACCACGATGTACTGCTCAAAGTAGATCACCTTTTCCAAGTCCCGCAGGGTGATGCCGAGGAGGTTGCCGATCCGGCTGGGCAGGCTGCGCAGAAACCAGATGTGGGCCACCGGGCTGGCCAGCTCGATATGCCCCATGCGCTCCCGTCGCACATAGGAGGGAATCACCTCGACCCCGCACTTTTCGCACACCACCCCCCGGTGCTTCAGCCGCTTGTACTTGCCGCAGTTGCACTCGTAATCCTTGGTCGGCCCGAATATCTTGGCGCAGAAAAGCCCGTCCCGCTCCGGCTTGAAGGTGCGGTAGTTGATGGTTTCCGGCTTCTTCACCTCACCATGCGACCAGCTGCGGATATCGTCGGGGGAGGCGATGCTGATGCGGATTGCCTCGAAGTCGAGCGATTTCTTCGGCTTATCAAAAAAACTGTAGCTCACTTCCATGGAGGGTCTCCCTTTTCCGGTTCTAGTCCTTTTTTTCCAGCCCGACAAACTGCACGTTCAGGCAGAGACTCTGCAATTCCTTGACCAGCACGTTAAACGATTCCGGCAGGCCCGGTTCCAGGTCCGCTTCCCCCTTGACAATATTCTCGTACAGCTTGGTTCTCCCCTGCACGTCGTCGGACTTGACGGTGAGGAACTCCTGGAGGGTATAGGCCGCGCCGTACGCCTGCAGCGCCCACACCTCCATCTCCCCCAGCCGCTGCCCGCCGAACTGGGCCTTGCCGCCCAGGGGCTGCTGCGTCACCAGCGAATAGGTGCCGATGGAGCGGGCATGGATCTTGTCGTCCACCAGGTGGTGCAGCTTCATCATGTAAATCATGCCCACGGTGATCTTGTTGTCAAAGCACTCGCCGCTTCTGCCGTCAAAAAGGGTGGTCTGGCCGTTTTCCGGCAGTCCCGCCGCCTTGAGATAATCGGTGATCTGGTCCTCCGAGGCGCCGTCGAACACCGGCGACGCGAAGCGCACCCCCGCGCTGAACTCCCGCGCCAGCGCCATGACCTCGTCGTCGTCGGCCTCGCTGATGAGCTTGGACAGTTCCCGGTCGTCCAGCAGATCCTTCAGCCGGGCGCGCAGCGCCTGCGGCGAATAGTTCTTGTCGATAAACTCCTTGATCCGGTCGCCCAGTCCGCGGGACGCCCACCCCAGGTGGGTCTCCAGGATCTGGCCCACGTTCATTCTCGAGGGAACGCCCAGGGGGTTGAGCACGATGTCCAGCGGCGTCCCGTCTTCCAGGTAGGGCATGTCCTCCTCGGGAAGAATCCGCGAGAGAACCCCCTTGTTGCCGTGGCGCCCGGCCATCTTGTCGCCCACCGCCAGCTTGCGTTTCACCGCCAGGTCCACCTTGACCATCTTGATGACGCCGGGGGGCAGCTCATCACCGCTGCGCAGGCGCTCGATCTTCTCGGTAAAGATGATTTTGGTGGCCTTGATCTTCTCCTCCAGGTCCTCCCGGATGGCGGCGATCTCCTCCTCCGCCTTCTTGCTTTCGATGACGATGTCCTTCCATTTGCTCGAGGGTATCTTCGCCAGCGCCTCGGCGTTGATCTTCTGGCCCTTTTCCAGCAGGCGGCTTGAGGAGCGCTTGTCGATCAGCCGCTTGGCCGACACCTTGCCGATGAGCAGGTGCCGGATCTTCTCATCCGCGCTGTCCTTGAGAATCTTGATCTTGAGCTCCTGGTCCTTCAAAATTTTGGCCAGCTGCTCATTCTCAATCGCCTTGCTGCGCTCATCCTTGTCGACCCCCTTGCGCGAGAAAATCCGGACGTTGATCACCGTGCCTTCAATGCCCGGGGGAACCCGCAGCGAGGTGTCCTGGACATCGCGGGCCTTTTCGCCGAAAATGGCCCGCAGCAGCTTTTCCTCCGGGGAAAGCTGGGTCTCGCCCTTGGGGGTGATCTTGCCCACCAGGATATCGTTCGCCTTCACCTCGGCGCCGATGCGGATCACCCCGCTTTCATCGAGATCCTTTAAGGCCTCCTCGCCCAGGCCGGGGATGTCCCGGGTTATCTCTTCCTTGCCCAGCTTGGTGTCCCGGGCGAGCACTTCGAACTCCTCGATGTGGATGGAGGTGAAGTAATCGTCCCGCACGATCTTCTCATTGACCAGAATCGAATCCTCAAAGTTGTACCCTTCCCAGGGAAGGAAGGCCACCAGGAGATTGCGCCCCAGGGCCAGTTCCCCCCGGTCGATGGCCGGGCCGTCGGCGATAATCTCACCGCGCTTCACCTTCTCGCCCGCCCGCACCAGCGGCTTCTGATTGATGCAGGTGTTCTGGTTGGAGCGCTTGAACTTAATCAGGTTGTAGATGCTCACCCCCCCGTCCTTGTCGCTGCCGTCCCGCTGCTCGTGTTTCACCACGATGCGGTTGGCGTCGACGCTCTCCACCGTCCCGTCCTGCTGCGCCACCAGGGTGACCCCCGAGTCCCGGGCGATGTCCGCCTCGATGCCGGTGCCCACCAGGGGGCTCTCGGTCTTCATCAGCGAAACCGCCTGGCGCTGCATGTTGGATCCCATCAGCGCGCGGTTGGCGTCATCATTTTCCAGGAAGGGAATCAGCGCGGCGGCAACGCTCACCAGCTGCATCGGGGACACGTCCATGTAGGACACGTCCTCGGGACGCACCATCACGAACTCGCCGCCCCGGCGGGCGGACACCAGTTCGAGGGAAAAGCGCCCCTTGGGGTCAAGCGGCGCATTGGCCTGGGCGATGGCGTGGTCCTTTTCGTCAAGCGCCGAGAGAAATTCGATCTGGTTGGTCACCACCCCGTTCACCACCTTGCGGTAGGGAGTTTCAATGAAGCTGAAGTCATTGATCCGGGCGTAGGTGGAGAGGGATGAGATCAAGCCGATGTTCGGGCCTTCCGGGGTTTCAATCGGGCAGATCCGGCCATAGTGGGTGGGATGCACATCCCGCACCTCAAATCCCGCGCGCTCGCGGGTCAACCCGCCCGGCCCGAGCGCGGACAGGCGCCGCTTGTGGGTAATCTCGGATAAGGGATTGGTCTGGTCCATGAACTGGGAGAGCTGGCTGGAACCGAAAAATTCGTTGATCACCGCCGATACCAGCTTGGCGTTGACCAGGTCGTGGGGCATGAGGGTTTCCACTTCCTGCAGCCCCATGCGCTCCCGGATGGCCTTTTCCATCCGTACCAGGCCGATGCGGTACTGGTTCTCGATCAATTCGCCGACGGTCCTGACCCGGCGGTTGCCCAGGTGGTCGATGTCATCGACCTCGCCCTTGCCGCACTTCAGGCGCAGCAGGTACCTGACCGTCTCCATGATATCGTCCTTGCGGACCACCTGCACGTCGAGGGGCACGTTCAGGTTGAGCTTGTAATTGAGCTTTAAGCGCCCCATCTTGCCCAGGTCATAGTAATCGGCATTGAAGAACAGGCGGTCAAAAAAGGTGTGCGCGCTCTCCTTGGTGGGCGGATCGTGCGGGCGCAGCCGGCGGTAGATTTCCACCACCGCGTCCTCCTGCGACTTGATTTTATCAAGGGCCAGGGTGTTGCGAAACGACGCGTCGGTCAGCAGGTCATCGATAAAGAGTATGGCAAAGCTTTCCACCCGCCGGTCCCTGAGCATCTTCAGTTTGTCCGCGGTCAGCTCCTCGTTGCAGGAGATGAGGAGCTCGCCGGTCGCCGGATCGGCAATGTCATGGGCCGCATACTTGCCCTCCAGGTCTTTCATGGCGATGGGAACCAGCTCGATGTTCGCCTCCTGGATCTTCTGCAGGGCGCCTTCCCTGATCCGCTTGTCCTTCTTGACGATCAGCTTTCCGCTTTCGGTGTCGTAGATGTCCTCGGTCGCCCGGTCCCCCACCTGCATGCTTTTCCGGAGGTATTTAAACAGCTTGGCATCCTTGAACACGATCTTTTCTGATTCGTAAAAATAATCGAGCAGCTCCTGTTCGGTATAGCCGAGCGCCTTGAGCAGGATGCTGGCGAGCAACTTGCGGCGGCGGTCGATCCGCACGTAGAGGATGTCCTTGGTATCAAATTCCAGGTCGATCCAGGAGCCGCGGTTGGGGATAATGCGCGCGTAGAAGATGAGTTTGCCGGCGCTGCTGGCCTTGCCCTTGTCATGATTGAAGAACACCCCGGGGGAGCGGTGCAGCTGGCTGACAATGACCCGCTCGGTGCCGTTGATGATGAAAGTGCCGCTGTCGGTCATCAGGGGCACCTCGCCGAAATAGACCTCCTGCTCCTTCACGTCCCGGATGCTCCGGGTTCCGCTCTCGGCATTCACGTCCCACACCACCAGTCGCAGCATCACCTTGAGCGGCACGGCGTAGGTGAGCTCCTTCTGGCGGCATTCATCCACGTCGTACTTGGGCTCGCCCAGGGTATAGCTGACGTACTCAAGAAAGGCGGTCTCGGAAAAATCCTTGATGGGAAAAACGCTTTTAAAAACGCCCTGCAGGCCGAAATTTCCCCGGTCCTGGGGCTTGGCATAGCGCTGCAGAAACTCCTCGTAGGACTTCCGCTGCACATCGAGGAGGCTGGGCTTTTCCATTACCTTCCTGATCCGGGAAAAATCCTTTCTCAGATAGTACCTGTTCAACGCATGATGGCTCATTGCAACCCCTGGCATGGATTAGCAGGCTGTTGAAAAACACCCGTCCGCCGCGCTGCGCTTATCCTTCCTACATGATGATCTGCCTGAATGGACGCCTCATTCCTCAGGCAGGCGCGCGCCGTGGGTCAGGATATTTTTTAACAGCCTGAGGAAAGCCGCCGGTCAGGTTGCCCTGACGACGGTGAAAAGCGCCGCTGCGCCCTTCAGGCAGTTACACCATCCCGCTACTTGATCTCAACCGTTGCCCCGACTTCTTCGAGCTTGGCCTTGGCATCCTCGGCTTCCTTCATGGGAATGCCTTCCTTCACCGTGCCGGGAGCGCCGTCAACCAGGTCCTTCGCTTCCTTCAACCCCAGGTTGGTGAGGGCGCGGACCACCTTGATTACCTGGATCTTCTTGTCGCCGGCCGCCTTGAGGATCACGTCAAACTCGGTCTTCTCCTCCTTGGCGGCGGCAGGGGCCTCCCCCGCGGCTCCGCCGGGCATGGCCATGGCCATGGGCATAGCCGCGGCTGAAACACCGAACTTCTCCTCAAGCTCCTTCACCAGAGTCGAAAGCTCCAGCACGGTCATGTTTTCGATGAACTGTATCACGTCGTCTTTGGTTATTTTTTCCATGATCCTTTATCCTCCTGCTCGCAACACTGTTTTAAGTTAGTGACTAGCCTGATTTGCTCTTTTCAATCGCATGCAATACCCGGACAAATTTCTGGGGAATGGCCTGCAGGGTGCCGAGCAGTCGCGCCGGCGGCGATGCGCAGAGCGACACGAACTTGGCCAGCAATTCCTTCCTGCCGGGCAGCGTGCTCAACCCCTGGGTCTGCTCGGCGGACAGCACCGTGCCCTCGAGGTATCCCGCCTTGATGCTCAGCTCGGTGTATTCCTTGAGATACCGCACCAGCACCTTGACCGGCGCAACCGGATCGCCCGAGCTGATCACGATCGCCGTCGGCCCCTCCAGGTAGTCATGCAGACCCTCCAGCGCCGTCCCTTTGGACGCCCGCTTCAGCAGGGTATTCTTGACCACCTGGTACTCCGACGAAGCGCGGCGCAGCTCATTGCGAAGCTGGGTAATCTTCTCCACCGTGAGCCCCCGGTAGTCGGTAACCACCACCAGGGCCGCGTCCTTGAGCTTGCCCGATAAGGAGGCAACAATTTGTTCTTTCTCTTCTCGTTTCAATGGACTTCAACCTCCTTTCAAAAAACACCTGTGCCCCTGATGCCATGCCTGCTTCAGGCCTTCAGGGCAGCTAAAAAAACCCTCAACCTTCCCCGTGAACAGGAGATGCAGACAAGACGTTGAGCGGGGGAATGGGCGCGTGACAGACCGATTAACCGATCTGACGGGTAAACGCCGGGTTCACCTTGATCCCCGGTCCCATGGTTGTCGACAGCACGATGCTTTTCAAATAGACGCCCTTGCTGGTCGGGGGCTTCAGCTTGACCAGCGCGTCGATCAGGGCGGTCACATTGTCTTTGAGTTTTTCCACCGCGAAAGAAATCTTTCCGGTTCTGGCATGCACGATGCCGGCCTTGTCAACCTTGAATTCAATCTTTCCTTTTTTGAGGTCGGCCACGGCATCGGCGATGTTGAAGGTCACCGTTCCCACCTTGGGATTGGGCATCAGCCCCCGCGGGCCGAGGATTTTACCGATTTTGCCCACCATCCCCATCATGTCCGGCGTTGCGATGGCCTTGTCAAAATCAAGCCATCCCTGGGTGATCTTTTCGATCATGCTTTCCGCCCCGACAAAATCGGCGCCGGCGCCCAACGCCTCCTTCTCCTTTTCCCCCTTGGCAAACACCACCACCCTGGTTTCCTTGCCGGTTCCGTGGGGGAGCATTACCGATCCGCGCACCATCTGGTCGGCATGCTTGGGGTTGACCCCCAGGCGCACCGCCACATCCACGGTCTCATCGAACTTGGCAAATGCGGCATCCTTGATCACCTTCAGCGCCTCTTCAAGCTCGTAGACCCTGTTTCTGTCGACCTTCTCGCGCGCATCCCTGTGCTTTTTACCTTTTTGACCAGACATGGCCTTTCTCCTTCGCTTCTATACCTGTCAGCCGCGGGCCGGTGAATGCCCGCTCCCTGACCCTGTGTGCGTGTCCGCTACACCACCTCGATGCCCATGCTCCGGGCGGTTCCCTCGATAATCTTGATCGCTCCCTCCAGGTCCACCGCATTGAGATCGGGCATCTTCAGCTGAGCGATCTCCCTGACCTGGTCGGGCGTGACCTTGCCCACCTTGTCCCGGTTCGGCTCAGCCGAACCCTTGATGATGCCGGCGGCTTTTTTAATCAGCACCGCGGCGGGCGGCGTCTTCACAATAAAGGAAAATGAGCGGTCGGAAAAAATGGTGATGACCACCGGAAGAATGAGATCGCCCTTGTTCTGGGTCTGCGCGTTAAAGGCCTTGCAGAACTCCATGATGTTCACGCCGTGCTGGCCGAGGGCCGGGCCGACCGGAGGCGACGGGTTGGCTTTCCCCGCGGTTATCTGCAGCTTTTTAATCGCAAGCACTTTTTTTGCCATATTCCGTTCCGTCCACTAGATTGTTTAAATGTAGCTTTCCTCAGGCGGCTAATTTTTCTTCACCTGAAGAAACTCCAGTTCAATGGGAGTCGACCGCCCGAAAATGGACACCAGCACCTTGAGCCTGCCCTTCTCCGGCTTGACTTCCTCCACCAGCCCGTTGAAGTTGTTGAAGGGCCCGTCGATGATGCTGACGCTGTCCCCCTTCTCAAACGATACCTTTGGCTTGGGCTTCAGCTTTCCTTCCTTGATCTGGCTCAAAATGTCCTTTGCCTGAACCTCGGGAATGGCGATGGGCTTGTTGCCGCCACCGATGAAACCGGTCACCTTGGGGGTGTTTTTGACAATGTGCCAGGTCTCGTTGTCCATATACATGTTGATCAGCACATAGCCGGGAAAAAACTTGCGCGAGGTGGTTTTCCGCTCTCCCCGGATCATCTCCACCACGTTCTCGGTGGGAATCACGATCTCGGAAAAAAATTCCTCCTTGCCGAACTGTTTGATGCGCTCCTCGAGGGCCGTCTTCACCTTGTTTTCATAGCCGGAATAGGTATGAATCACATACCACTTCTTTTCCATAAATCCCCTCTCATTTATCCCAGGATAACCCTGATAATGCGGGTGAGGCCAAGATCGATCAGTCCGAGAAAGAAGGCTATGATGATGACGATGACGAGGACCACCGAGGTAGACGCAAGCGTGTCTTTCCGTGTCGGCCAGACGACTTTCTTCAGTTCGAGCTGCACTTCCTGGAGGAATTGCACAATCTGTTGGAACATTATACACCCCTCGGCCGCTGCGCGGTCATGGTTGCGTTACATCGTTGGCAGGCCAGGAGGGATTCGAACCCCCATCACCCGGATTTGGAGTCCGGTGCTCTAGCCGTTGGAGCTACTGGCCTACGCATCATTACTATATTTATTGCACCGCCTTACTTTGTTTCCTTATGGAGGGTGTGGGCATGGCAGAATCGGCAGAACTTCTTGAACTCAAGCTTTTTCGTTGTCGTCCGCTTGTTCTTGGTCGTGGTGTAGTTTCTTCGTTTGCACTGCCCGCATTCAAGCGTTATAATTTCTCTCATCGCGTTGGTCTCTATGCTCTATAATGGATGATATGGTCCCGGCCTTATTCGATGACGTCCGACACCACGCCCGCGCCCACCGTCCGCCCGCCCTCGCGGATGGCAAACCGCAGCTCCTTCTCCAGCGCGATCGGCGTGATCAGCTCCACCGCCATCTCCACATTGTCCCCCGGCATCACCATCTCCACCCCCGCCGGCAGCGTCGCGTTCCCGGTCACGTCCGTCGTCCGAAAATAAAACTGCGGCCGGTAGCCGTTGAAAAACGGCGTGTGCCGACCACCCTCTTCCTTGGTCAATATGTATACCTGCGCCTTGAACTTCGTGTGCGGCGTGATGCTACCCGGCTTCGCCAGCACCTGCCCCCGCTCCACTTCCTCGCGCTTCGTCCCACGCAACAGCACCCCAATGTTGTCTCCCGCCTCCCCCTCATCCAGAATCTTCCGGAACATCTCCACTCCCGTGCACACCGTCTTCTGCGTCGGTCGGATCCCCACGATCTCCACCTCGTCCCCGATCTTCACCCTCCCGCGCTCCACCCGGCCCGTCACCACCGTCCCCCGTCCCGATATGGTGAATACATCCTCCACCGGAAGCAAAAACGGCTTGTCCACCTCACGCGCCGGCTGCGGTATGTAATTGTCCACCGCCTCCATCAGCTTCCACAAACATTCGTACTCCGGCGCGTTCGGATCCTTCGAATTCGACTCCAGCGCCTTCAATGCGCTCCCCGGGATGATCGGTATCTCGTCCCCCGGAAAATCATACTTGCTCAACAGCTCCCGCACCTCCAGCTCCACCAGATCCAAAAGCTCCTTGTCGTCCACCATGTCCGCCTTGTTCAAAAATACCACGATCGACGGCACCCGCACCTGCCGCGCCAGCAAGATGTGCTCCCGCGTCTGCGGCATCGGCCCGTCCGCCGCGCTTACCACCAGGATCGTCCCGTCCATCTGCGCCGCGCCCGTGATCATGTTCTTGATGTAATCCGCGTGCCCCGGACAATCAATGTGCGCGTAGTGCCGCTTGTCCGTCTGATACTCCACGTGCGCGATCGCGATCGTCAACCCCCGCTCCTTCTCCTCCGGCGCCTTGTCGATCTGATCGTACGCCATGAAATCCGCCTGCCCCTTCAATGCCAGCATCTTGGTGATCGCCGCCGTCAGCGTCGTCTTCCCGTGATCTACATGCCCGATCGTCCCTATGTTGATGTGGGGCTTCGTCCTCTCAAATTTCTTCTTCGACATGGCTCCTGCCTCCTCAAGAAGTGAATGATACCGTTTCCTGAATTGCAGCTTTCCAGAGAATCGTGGAGCCCACGACCGGGATCGAACCGGTGAACCTCTTCCTTACCAAGGAAGTGCTCTACCTACTGAGCTACGTGGGCCTTCAAAATACAATGGTTGGAGCGGGAAACGGGATTCGAACCCGCGACCCTCAGCTTGGAAGGCTGACGCTCTAGCCAACTGAGCTACTCCCGCCCAGTACAGTATAGAATGACTCTGCAAGTGTTGTGGTGGAGAGGGGAGGATTCGAACCTCCGAAGGTTGCACCAACAGATTTACAGTCTGCCCCCTTTGGCCACTCGGGAACCTCTCCCCGCTGCTCATTCATGGAGCTGGCGATGGGATTTGAACCCGCAACCTGCTGATTACAAATCAGCTGCTCTGC